>WBZN01000285.1_pt1 | contig 53744 bp, 64 predicted proteins | sample 5204281 | NCBI WGS metagenome assembly WBZN01 (sample SAMN12344347, study PRJNA552823) | activated sludge metagenome | biome: Activated sludge suspended growth; feature: Nitrification reactor; material: Wastewater; isolation source: activated sludge from nitrification reactor of wastewater... | reverse complement strand
GCCAGCTGGCACGATGATGCCCTCAACAGAGCGGGAGGAGTCCATCCCATCACTGGAGCGGGCGCGTGGAAGATAAAGTGCCAAGCCCACAACGTAGCGCGCAGCGCGCTCAGCTCAAACGTTAGGCGCCTTACCAACTCTCGTCGACACATGAAGATCATCAGGCCAAATCGAGCTACTCGTACCTACACTCAGCACCTCGTCGGTCCGCCCGAAGCCGTCTTTCCTTTGCTTTGTCCCGTGCGAGAGACTGACTGGATCGACGGCTGGGATCCGCCGCTGGTTGTATCTTTGTCCGGGGTTGCCGAGCCAGACTGCGTTTTCACCACCGAATCAACCCCAATGGATGCCGTTTGGTACATCACACGACATGAGCCGAGCAATGGCTTTGTCGAGATGCTCAAGATCACGCCAAATGTAACGGCCTGCCGGCTCTCCATACAGCTTCGCGCAGCTCCCGGCGGATCAGAAGCAGACATCACCTACTGTCACACCAGTCTCAGTGCAGAAGGTGACGCGTTTGTTGCCTCCTTCACTGAGAGCTATTATCAAAATTTCATGCAAGAGTGGGAGTCACGCATCAACCACTACCTGAGTCATGGCTCGGCGCTCCACGAGGCAGGCGCCTAACAATCACAGGAGCGCTGGAGCGGGCGCGTGAACGATAGAGTGCCAGGAACACAACAGGGCTGCGTGCGCGCTGCTCAGCTCAGCCGTTAAATGGCTCTATCAGCGCCCCGCAATGATGGATGCCAAGTCGCGAACTGGCTGGACTTGAGGGACTCTGCCAATGCCGTTAGCGACAGCCCCCGACGCTTTCGCCGAGTCTTCAGGCCCTCTGCCAGCTTCAGGCGCAATTCGATTTGGGCTTCCTCCTCGGCGGTGAGTCCCAGAAACTCCTCAACGCCTCCTACGATCCACCCCTTGCTCTCCAATCTTCTTCGCACGCTTGCCTTCATCTTGCCTGTCACGGTCATACTCCTTGCGCGCGCAGCCGCTTGATTGGGAAATGCCACCATGTCCAGAGTCCGCGTCGAGAGCTTCACGATTTCGGCAGACGGCTTCGGCGCCGGCCCGAACCAGGACATCGACCACCCGCTCGGTGAACGGGGCGAGTCGCTGCATGGCTGGGCCATCGCGACGCGAACCTTCCAGAGGCACCTGTTCGGCAGCGACAGCGGGGAATCGGGAGTCGACGACGAGTTCGCCGCACGCGGCTTTTCCAACGTGGGCGCATGGATCCTCGGCAGGAACATGTTCGGGCCCGTGCGCGGTCCCTGGCCGGACGAGAGCTGGCGGGGTTGGTGGGGGGAGAACCCCGTCTACCGCGCCCCCGTCTTCGTGCTGACCCACCATGCGCGCGCGCCCCTCGTCATGGAGGGCGGCACGACTTTCCACTTTGTCACGGAGGGCCCCGATGCCGCGCTCGCCCGCGCCCGCGACGCCGCCAGGGGCAAGGATGTTCGCGTGGGCGGCGGCGTCCATGCCATCCAGCAGTATCTCCGCAGTCGCCTGATCGATGAGATGCACATCGCGATATCCCCGGTCGTGCTTGGCGCCGGCGAGCGCCTCTTCGAGGGCGTCAACCTTCCGGCCCTGGGTTATGCCTGCACCCAGCATGTGGCAACGTCGCGTGCCACCCACCTCGTCTTCAGCCGCACATGAGCATCCGCAAGGCAGCCGCAGCAGATCACCCGGCGCTTCTCGACATCTGGGAGCGATCCGTTCGTGCCACGCATGGCTTTCTGTCTGAGCAGGACATTCAGGCCCTGCTGCCCGTCGTGCGCGATCAGGCGCTTCCCCACCTGGAAGTGTGGGTGCTGTGCGGCGAGGCGCGGGATCCCATCGGCTTCATGGGGCTCGACGACAACAAGCTCGAGGCGTTGTTCGTGTCGCCGTCCAGTTTCCGGCAAGGCGCCGGGAGGGCCCTGCTCGATCACGCGAGGCGCCTGAAGGGTGCGCTGAAGGTGGACGTAAACGAGCAGAATCCGCGAGCCGTGGCGTTCTACCTGTCGAACGGCTTCGTGGTGGCCGGCCGCTCGCCGACTGATTCGCAAGGGTTGCCGTTTCCCCTGTTGCACCTGGCGGAAGGCAGCGCGGATGCGGCCTGACCGGTAGTTGTCCCGGTCGTCGTCCGGGACGATCATGGGCGCAGGCCGCAGGCCCGAAGCCTGCGGCGTTCCGTGCGAAGGGGGAGTTCATGGACGACACCACGCGCCGGCGCTTCATGGGGACCCTGCTCGCCGCGCCGGTACTCGCCGGCCTCGCGCCGGCACTCCGCGCATCCGGCGATGACGATGCGATCATAGAATCCGCCGCCGAAGCGCTGGATGTCTTCGATTTCGAGCGGGCTGCGCGCGCGAAGCTGCCGCCGGCCCACTGGGGCTATCTCAAGACGGGGGTCGACGGCGACGCGACGCTGCGCGCCAATGAATCGGGATTCGCGAACTACAGCCTGCGCGTGCGGCGCCTGGTGGACATCTCGCGAATCGACACCTCGGTACGTCTCTTCGGCACGACCTGGCCGTCGCCTGTCTTTCTCGATCCGGTGGGCAGCCAACGCGCGTTCCACGCGGATGGCGAGCGGGCAAGCGCGAAGGCGGCCCGTTCCCGCAAGCACCTGCAGATCCTCTCGACGGTGTCGTCCACCGGCGTCGAGGACGTCAACGCCGCACGCGGCGAACCGGTCTGGTACCAGCTCTACCCGACTGACCAGTGGCCCCTGGCGCAAGCGCTGGTCCGGCGTGCCGAGGCCGCCGGCTGCCCGGTGCTCGTGTTGACGGTCGATCTCCAGGGCGGATCGAATCGCGTCACGCTCGCGCGCGCGAAGCGGCGCGATCCGCGTGAGTGCGCGGCGTGCCACACGAGCAGTCCGCGGCTCGCCGACGAGATCGCCTCCAAGCCGATGTTCCGCGGGCTCGACCTCCGTGCCGTCGAGGACCTGGCACCGCCCGGCATGAACTGGGACTACATCAGGCGCCTGCGCGACGCCTGGCCGCGCAAGCTCGTCATCAAGGGGCTCGTCACGCGCGAGGACGCGCTGATTGCGGTCGAGCACGGCCTCGACGGCATCGTCGTCTCGAACCACGGTGGGCGTGCCGAGGACAGCGGCCGCGCATCGATCGACAGCCTCGCCGAAATCGCGCCGGCGATCGCCGGTCGCATGCCCGTGCTCGTGGACGGAGGTGTGCGTCGCGGCGCCGACATTTTCAAGGCGCTGGCACTCGGTGCCACTGCCGTCGGCATCGGCCGGCCCTACATCTGGGGGCTCGCGTCCTTCGGGCAGGAAGGCGTCGAGCGCGTGCTCGAGATCCTGCAGTCGGAGCTCGTCGGCAACATGCGCCAGGCGGGAACCCGCAATGTCGCGGAGATCGGCGCGTCGTACATCGTCGACCGACGGCGGGCGTGAGCCATGCGCCGGCTTCTCCTCGATCGCGGTGTCAGGTCGCCGCGACGCAAGAGATTGCCGCCCCCGACCGCCTGGCCTAGGCTTGCCGGCAGTCCGGCGCTGGCCGCGCCATCGAGGCAAGCCATGCAACAGTGGGTTTTCCTATCCGTCGCCATCGTGTGCGAAGTGGCGGCGACATCGGCGCTCAAGGCGTCCGCCGGATTCACGCGCCTGTGGCCGTCCGTCATCGTCACCATCGGCTACATGACGGCGTTCTACTTCCTGTCGCTCACCTTGAAGACGGTGCCGGTGGGCGTGGCCTATGCCATCTGGTCCGGCGCGGGCGTGGCGCTGATCGCGCTCATTGCCTGGATCTTCCTCGGGCAGCGGCTCGATATGCCGGCCCTGATCGGCATGCTGTTCATCGTTGCCGGAGTGATGATCATCAATCTCTATTCGAAGGCCACCACCCATGCCTGAGCCCGGAGGCGCAGCGATGATCACGACGCGCCTTGCGGTGCGCGGCGACCTCGATCGCGTGGCGCAGTTGTTCGACCTGTACCGGCAGTTCTACGGCAAGGCGCCGGACCTCGTCGCGTCACGCGAGTTCATTCGAGAACGCATGGAGGGCGCGTCGTCCATGCTCTACGTGGCGGAGGCACAGGACTCCGGCACCATTGCCTTCTGCCAGCTGTATCCGAGCCTGTGCTCCCTGGCGCTCGGCCGCATCCTCATCCTCCACGACCTGTTCTGCCATCCGTCCGCGCGCAGGAGCGGCGCAGCGCGCGCACTGCTGCAGGCGGCGGCGGCCGATGCCTGGCGCGCCGGCTACGGCCGCATGGACCTCATGACGGCCAGGGACAACGTCGCGGCGCAGGCCCTCTATGAGTCACTCGGGTGGGTTCGCGATGACCTCTACTGGACCTACAATCTGCGCAGCGCAGGCGCAAGCACCGGAGCCCGCCAATGAACGACGACAAGACCGAGTTCCTCGTGATCTCTCGCGGCCAGTGGGACGAGACGGCCTCGCGTGAGGACATCCAGGGCGCCATCGACCGGTTCTACGCCTGGCACGACGTGCTCGTGCGGGACGGAAAGATGAAGTCAGGCCAGCGCCTCGCCCCGCAGGCCAGGCGGGTGACGCAGGATTTCGTGACGGACGGGCCCTTCACGGAAGCGAAGGAGGTCATCGGTGGCTACTGGTTCGTATATGCCGGCAGCCTCGACGAGGCCGCCGCCCTGCTGGCCCAAAGCCCCTGCCTCGCCTTTGGCCTCGAGTACGAAGTGCGGCCCATCGATCCGGTGCGCGCCAGTGCCTTCGTGGTGACCTGCGAGACGCCCGCGCGCTAGCCAGCCGGCCCCTCATGCTGTACAAGGCGCACGGCAGCAGGGAATCGGGAGGGGATCGGGAATGATCAGGGCAAGTGAAGCGCTCGCGCGGCTGCGCGCGGGCAATGAGCGGTTCGTGTCGGAAATCCTGGCGAGCGAGGCGATCACCACGCCCACGCGCCGCAAGCAGGTGGCGGTTGCGCAGGAGCCGTTCGCGATCCTCCTCGGCTGCTCCGACTCACGCGTGCCGGCCGAGATCATCTTCGACCAGGGGCTCGGTGACCTGTTCGTGATCCGCGTGGCGGGCAATATCGTGGCGCCCTCGCAGATCGACAGTGTCGAGTTCGCCGCCGAGCGCTACGGCACGGAACTCGTCGTGGTGCTCGGGCACACGACCTGCGGCGCGATCCTCGCCACGCTCGAGGAACTGGGCCTCCCGCCGGCCGAGCAATCGCGCAACCTGCGCTCGATCGTCGATCGCGTGCGTCCCTCGATCGAGCCGCTGCTCGCGACCGACATCGCACACGACCACGCGGCGCTGGTCAAGCACGCCGTGCGCGCCAATATCAGGTCCTCCGTCAACCAGCTGCGCCGCGGCTCGCGCGCCATCGAGCAGCGCATCCGCGAAGAGCGCTTGATGGTCGTCGGCGCGGAGTACTCGCTCGAGAGCGGCGTCGTGGAATTCTTCGACCTGTAGGGAAGGCACCATGGCAATGATTGCGGCGAGGCTGCGCGGCCGGCATGCGTAGGCACCACTTCGAGCGGCACTACTCGAGTCGCACCGGCTGGCTGCGCGCAGCCGTGCTCGGCGCCAATGACGGCATCCTCTCGACCGCGAGCCTCGTCGTGGGTGTCGCCGCCTCCGCCGCGGGCCGCGACGAGGTCCTGGTCGCCGGTGTGGCGGGCCTCGTGGCGGGGGCGTTGTCGATGGCGGCGGGCGAGTATGTCTCCGTGAGTTCGCAGGCCGACGCGGAGAAGGCCGACCTCGAGCGCGAGCGGCGCGAGCTCGATACCGAGCCCGAGGCGGAAATCAGGGAACTCACGCAGATCTACGTGAAGCGCGGCCTGCGGCCGCAACTCGCCAGGGAAGTGGCGGAGGAACTGACCGCACACGATGCGCTCAAGGCGCACGCGCGCGATGAGCTGGGGCTGTCCGACGTGCATCGCGCACGGCCGGTGCAGGCGGCCGCGGCTTCCGCCGTCACTTTCGCCGTGGGTGCGCTCCTGCCGCTCCTTGCCGCGCTCGCGAGCCCGCCGGGCCGGATTGCGGAAGTCGTCGGCGTGGGTGCGCTCGCGGCACTGGCCACGCTCGGGGCGCTGGCCGCCCAAGCGGCTGGTTCGAGCGTACTCGTCGGCGCGACGCGGGTGACCTTCTGGGGCGCGCTCGGCATGACGGTAACCGCGCTGGTGGGCCGCTGGTTCGGTGCGGTCTTCTGAACCGGGCGCAGTGCTTGCCGATCAGGCTGGCGATCAAGGTGGTGCCCGGGGCATCGCGCGACGAAATCGCCGGCTGGCTTGGCGATACCTTGAAAATCCGCGTCGTGGCGCCGCCCGAACGAGGTCGGGCCAATGCGGCGGTCGAGGCGCTGCTGGCGGCCGCCCTCGGCCTGCCTCCCGGGTGCGTGCGCGTCGTTACGGGCCGGTCATCCGCCCGCAAGGCCGTGGTCATCGAGGGGCTGACCGCCACCGAGGTGGCGCAGCGTCTGGGAAGCGGCTGATTGCGGGGCTATGATGGCCGCATGTTGCGAAACACCACGGATCGTTACGGGTCGCTCTCCATCACACTGCACTGGCTGATGCTGCTGCTGATCGCGGCGGTGTATGCCTGCATCGAACTGCGGGTGAATTTCCCGCGCGGCAGCGATCCGCGCGAGGCGCTCAAGACATGGCATTTCATGCTGGGCATCGGGGTGCTTGCACTCGCGATCGTGCGCCTCGTCGTGGCGTTGCGCGGCCCGACGCCCGCGATCCAGCCGTCACCGGGCGCGTTGCAGGCGTGGCTGGCAAAGGGCGGCCACTTCGCGCTCTACGTGCTGATGCTCGGCATGCCGGTGGCGGGCTGGCTGATCCTGAGCGCCGAGGGCAAGCCGGTTCCGTTCTTCGGCCTCGAGTTGCCGCCACTGATCGGGCCCGACAAGGCGCTCGCCGAGTCCATCGAGGACCTGCACAAGACGGCTGGAACGGTGGGCTACTGGCTGATCGGCCTGCACGCGGCCGCGGCGCTCTTTCACCACTACGTCCAGCGTGACGATACGCTCACGCGGATGCTGCCGCTCGCGCGCCGGCGAACCTAGGTACGGCAATGGCCACGCCGGCGACCTGGGTCTTCTGGGCGCTGCTGTCCGCGGTGTTCGCCGCCCTGACTGCGATTTTCGCCAAGCTCGGCGTGCAGGGCGTCGATTCCGACCTCGCCACGCTGCTGCGCACCGTGGTGGTGCTCGTCGCGTTGTCCGCTCTCATCGCGCTCACCGGCAAGTGGAGCAATCCGTTCGCATTGCCCCGGCGCGCGCTGCTCTTCCTCCTGCTGTCGGGCCTCGCCACGGGCGCTTCGTGGCTGTGTTACTTCCGCGCGCTGCAGCTCGGCGATGCGGCGCTGGTGGCGCCGGTGGATAAATTGAGCGTCGTCCTGGTCGCCGTGTTCGCCGTCATCTTCCTCGGGGAGCGACCCGCGCCGCGGGATTGGGCGGGCATCGCGATGATCTGCACCGGTGCGCTGTTGTTGGTGCTGCGACGCTAGCCCATCGCGGCGGCGCTGGTATCCTTTGTCGCGGGAGGCCCGATGCACTACCTGCTGATGTACGACTTCGTCCCTGATTTCGCCGAACTGCGCAAGCCGCTGCGCGGGCGGCATCTCGCGCTTGCCTGGGAAGCGCATGACCGCGGCGAGCTCGTGCTCGCCGGCGCCTTCACGGATGCGCCGGCAGGCTCCGCGATGCTGTTCAAGGGAGACTCTCCCGAAGCGGCCGAGCGCTTCGCGAAGAACGACCCCTATGTCACGGGCGGGCTCGTCACGCAGTGGCGCGTGCGGCCGTGGACCACCGCGGTCGGCGCCGATGCGTCGTCGCCGGTGCGGCCCGGTTCCTGATGCAGACGCTCTCGATCGCGACGGCCGCCACGCGTGCCGAGCTCGAGAGGGCATGGGAAGTGGTGCGCGAGCTGCGCACGCAGCTCACGCTCGAGGCGTTCGTCGAACAGGCGCAGCGCCAGCAGGAGCGGGAAGGCTACCGGCTCGTGCTGCTGTCCGATGGCGGGCTCGCGCGCTCGGCGGCGGGCTACCGCTACCTCGAGACACTCGCCTGGGGGCGCATCCTTTACGTGGATGACCTCGTGACGCGCGCCGTGGACCACGGCGCGGGCTACGGCAGCGCGCTGCTCGACTGGCTGGTGGGCGAGGCGCGTGCGGTGGGCTGCGCGCAGCTCCACCTCGACTCGGGCGTGCAGCGCTTCGGCGCGCATCGCTTCTACCTGCACAAGGGGCTCGACATCACGAGCCACCATTTCGCGAAGGTGCTTTAGTCGTCCATCAGGAAACTGCGCAGCTGCTCCGAGCGCGACGGGTGGCGCAGCTTGCGCAGCGCCTTCGCCTCGATCTGGCGGATGCGCTCGCGGGTGACGTCGAACTGCTTGCCGACTTCCTCGAGGGTGTGGTCGGTGTTCATGTCGATGCCGAAGCGCATGCGCAGCACCTTGGCTTCCCGCGGCGTGAGCTGCGCCAGCACCGAATGGGTGGTCTCGCGCAGCGATTCCATCGTCGCCTGGTCGATCGGCGAGGCGACCGACTGGTCCTCGATGAAGTCGCCGAGGTGCGAATCCTCGTCGTCGCCGATCGGCGTTTCCATCGAGATCGGCTCTTTGGCGATCTTGAGGACCTTGCGGACCTTGTCTTCCGGCATCTCCATGCGCACGGCCAGCTCGTCCGGCGTCGGCTCGCGGCCCATCTCCTGCAGCATCTGCCGCGAGATGCGGTTCAGCTTGTTGATGGTCTCGATCATGTGCACCGGGATGCGGATGGTGCGCGCCTGGTCGGCGATCGAGCGCGTGATGGCCTGGCGGATCCACCAGGTCGCGTAGGTCGAGAACTTGTAGCCGCGGCGGTATTCGAACTTGTCGACCGCCTTCATCAGGCCGATGTTGCCTTCCTGGATGAGGTCCAGGAACTGCAGGCCGCGGTTCGTGTACTTCTTCGCGATCGAGATCACGAGGCGCAGGTTCGCCTCGACCATTTCCTTCTTGGCGCGCCGCGCCTTCGCCTCGCCGATCGAAACCTCGCGGTTCACTTCCTTGATGTCGTTGATCGACAGGTGGAAGGCGACCTCGAGCGTGATGAGCTTGCGCTGGCGGCGCTCGACGTCGTCCTTGAGCCGCGCGAGGCCCGCGGAATACTTCTTGCCGGCCTTGATGTGCTTGGCGAGCCAGCGCGAGCTGGTCTCGTTCTTCGGGAAGGTGGTGATGAAATCCTTGCGCGGCATGCCGGCGTCGCGCACCGCGAGCACCATGATTTCCTTCTCGAGCTGGCGCACTTCGCCAACCTGCGCGCGCAGGTTGCCGATCAGCGCCTCGAACATGCGTGGCGCGAGCTTCAGTTCCATGAACTCGCCGGAGAGCTTCTTCCTGATCTTGAGCGTCTTCGGATCCTTGGCGCCGTGCTTGGCGATCGCGTTCAGCGCCTGGTTCTGCAGCTTCGCGATCGACGCGAAACGGCGCGCGGCCTCTTCCGGATCGGGGCCGGTATCGACGGCTTCCTCTTCGCTTTCCTCGTCTTCCGATTCCTCGTCGTCGTCCTTGTCCTTGTCCTTTGCGGCAGCAGCCGGATCGGGGCGGGTCGGATTCTGCGGCTGCGCGATCACGTCGGGCGCGTTCGGGTCGATGAAACCGACGATCACGTCGACGAGGCGCGCCTGGCCGGCCTTTACGGGCTCATAGGCGCGCGCAAGGAACTCCAGCGTCGGCGGGTACATCGAGAGCGCGAGCCGCACGGCATCGAGGCCTTCCTCGATGCGCTTGGCGATGCGGATCTCGCCTTCGCGGGTCAGCAGCTCGACCGTGCCCATCTCGCGCATGTACATGCGCACCGGGTCGGTGGTGCGGCCGAGTTCCGCGTCGAGCGCGGCCAGCGCGGCGGCGGCCTCCTCGATCGCTTCCTCATCGGTCGGCGCCGAGGGTTCGGCGGCGAGCAAGGCCTCGGAGTCCGGTGCCTTCTCGTACACCGGAATGCCCATGTCGTTGATGGTGTTGACGATCTCCTCGATCTGCTCGGGATCGACGATCTCGGACGGCAGGTGATCGTTCACCTGCGAATAGGTGAGGTAGCCCTGTTCCTTGCCGCGTGCGATCAGCAGCTTCAGCTGCGACTGGCGCTCCTCGGGCATGACGGTGGGACGCCGCTCGGGCGTGCCCGGCATGGGAGCGGGCTTGCGCGCTTCAGGCTTGCGGGCGTCCGGCTTCTGGACCTCAGGCGCGGCGCGCTCGACGACTTTCGCCTTCGGCTCCGCCTTGTCCGCCTTGCGCGTCGCCGGCGCGGCCGTCTTGCGGGGCGCGGCTTTGGCGGCGGTCTTGCGAGTGTCGGCGGGGCCGGGCTTTTTCGATGCGTTCGTGGGCTTTTGCTTGCGTGTCATATCCCGTGCCGAATGAAGGCTCGCACCCCCCCGCACCCGTAACCGGGGGCAGGCATTGATAGGGTGGCGAGGAAAAGCTGCGTATTGTACTCAAGACACGCCGCAAGCCGCCAAATTCCCGCGCAATCAGGGTCGGGGGTGGCGGATTGCCCCGGCAGGAGGCGCTGGGGCGGTCATAAGTGCTTGAAGTTCAATCTTTTCTTCCGTCGACAGCCCCGGGCCTTGGCTCTTGGCGAGCAGCGCCTCCACCCGCCGCTTGGCGGCCGTCGCGGCCAAGCGCGCGAGCGCGGTCGCGATTTCCTCGGCGGCTGCCTTCGGGCCGGGCACCAGCGATTCCTCCATCGCGAGGTGCGCGAGCCTCGGGCCCTCCGCGCGATCGCGCCAGCGCTCGAGGATCTGGGCCGTCGTCGCGGCCGGGTCGCGACGCAGGTCGTCGAGCAACTCGCGCAGGATCGAAACTCCAGGCTCCTCGACGCGCGCAAGTGCCTCGATCAGCGCGGCATCGAGCTGCGCCGCGGCAGACGGATGGTGCAGCAGGGCCTGCACCGCCTGGCCCACGAGCCCGCGACGGCCCGCAACGCCCTGGCGCAGGCGTGGGGAGCGGGCGACACGCGATGCGGATGCTGGCGCCTGAGTTGGCGCCGAGGCCGCCCTGCCGCCTTGCTGCCACAGCGCGGCGAGCCGGTCGGCCGGCAGCCGGATGGATTCCGCGATGCGCGCAATGAGCAGTTCCCGGTAAACGCCCGCCGCGACGCGCGCGACCAACGGGCGCGCGAGCTCGGCAAAATGCGCACGGCCGTCGGCATGGCCGAGGTCTGCCTGCGCGGCGAGTTCGCGCACGAGGTACTCGGACAGCGGCAGCGCGTCGTCGAGCCGGCGCTCGAAGGCTTGCGCGCCTTCCTCCGCCACGAGCGTGTCGGGGTCGTGGCCCTCGGGCAGGAACAGGAAGCGGATCTCGCGCCCCTCGCGCACCTCGGGCAGGGCGTTCGCGAGTGCGCGCCATGCGGCGGCCCGTCCGGCACGATCGCCGTCGAAGGCGAACACCACTTCGCTGACCAGCCGGAAAATTCGCTTCAGGTGCTCGGGCGTCGTGGCGGTGCCGAGCGTCGCCACGGCGTAGCGAATGCCGGCCTGGTGCAGGCGCACGACGTCGATGTAACCCTCGACGACCAGCAGGCGCGTGAGCCTGGCGCGGCTCTGGCGCACTTCGTAGAGCCCGTAGAGCTCGCGGCCCTTGTGGAAGAGCGGGGTCTCGGGCGAATTGAGGTACTTCGGCTCGCCTTCGCCGATCACGCGCCCGCCGAACGCGATCGTGCGGCCGCGCGCGTCGCGGATCGGGAACATCAGCCGGTCGCGGAAACGGTCGTAGTGCCGCTCGCCGTCGCGCGCCTCGCCCTCGCGTTCGATCACGAGCCCGAGTTCGGCGAGCTGGCGTGTGGCCGCGGCGTCCCGGCCGAACTTGCGCAACACCTCGTTCCAGGAATTGGTTGCGAAGCCGATCTGGAAGCGCGCCACCGATTCGGCATCGAGCCCGCGCTTGCCGACATAGGCCCGCGCCCGCGCGTCGCCCGCGAGCGTCGTGGCGAAGTGCTTCGCGACCCGCGCATTCAGTTCGTACAGCGCATCGGTCGAATCGTGCGGGCGGTCGTCGCCGCCTTCGCGCGGCACCTCGACGCCGGCGCGCGTCGCGAGTTCCTCGACGGCCTCGGGAAAGGCGAGGCGGTCGTAGTTCATCAGGAAGCCGAGCGCCGTGCCGTGCGCCCCGCAGCCGAAGCAGTGGTAGAACTGCTTGTCGGGACTCACCCAGAAGGAGGGCGATTTCTCGTCATGGAACGGGCAGCACGCCTTGTACTCGCGCCCGGCCTTCTTGAGCGGCACGCGGCTGCCGATCAGCTCGACGATGTCGGTGCGCCCGATCAGGTCGTCGATGAAATGCTGCGGAATGCGGCCGGCCATGCCGCATAGTAAGCCACGCCGTGCGGGCTCAACGCGCGAGAATGAAGGCGAGGAGGCCGGCTGCGAACAGCAATGCCGCGACGACGCCCGTGAGGGCGAGGCGGGTGCGCTTGCGCGGTTCGCGCCCGAGGCGTCGCGCAATGACGCTGCAGGCGAGCGCGATGAGCGCGAGGACCGCCAGGGTGGCAAATCCGCGTCCTGCGAGCATGACGGGGCGCGGGGAAGTCCGGCTCAGCCGGCGCCGAGCCGCGCCTTGATGCGGGCGCCGACGGTGCCCATGTCGGCCTTGCCCGCCGCCTGGCCCTTCACGATGCCCATGACCTTGCCCATGTCCTTCACGGACGTGGCGCCGGTCTGGGCGATGGCGGCGGCGATCAGCGCGTCGAGCTCGGAGTCGGAGAGCTGGGCGGGCAGGTAGCCCTGCAGCAGCGTGAGTTCCGCGGTCTCCTTGGCGACGAGATCGCCGCGGCCGCCCGCTTCGAACTGCGCGATCGACTCGCGCCGCTGCTTGACCATCTTCTCGAGGACGGCGGTGACCTGCGCATCGTCGAGCGCGATGCGCTCGTCGACTTCGCGCTGCTTGATGGCCGCCTGCAACATGCGGATGACGCCGAGGCGATCCTTCTCGCCGGCGCGCATGGCGGCCTTCATGTCTTCGGTGATGCGCTCCTTGAGCGTCATCTTGCGATCAGCGCCGCGGCGCGCCGTCGCGGGAATTGCGCTTCAGGTGCCGCTTGACCGCGGCGGCCTTCTTGCGTTTCCGTTCCTGGGTCGGCTTTTCGTAGAATTCCCGCCGGCGCAGCTCCGTGAGCACGCCCGCTTTCTCGCACGCGCGCTTGAAACGGCGCAGCGCGGCGTCGAAGAACTCGTTTTCGCGTACACGAACGCTCGGCATCGAAACCTCAACTCATTGAATTTACAGGAATTATGCCCCGTCCCTCAGGGCACAAGGGCGGGAATTCTAAGGGCCTCCCGGTAAAAACGCAAAAATGCGCGTGCTCGCCATCGAATCCTCCTGTGACGAGAGCGCCGTCGCCGTCCTCGACGACGCGCGCGGCCTGCTGGCGCACGTGCTGCATTCGCAGATCGACGAGCATCGCCTCTACGGCGGCGTCGTGCCCGAACTCGCCTCGCGCGATCACGTGCGGCGCCTCGTCCCGCTGGTGCGCGCGGCCCTCGCGCAAGCCAATTCAACCCGCGCGGACATCAGCGGCGTCGCCTTCACGGCCGGGCCCGGCCTGATCGGCGCACTGCTGACGGGCGCCGCGCTCGCGCGCAGCCTCGCCTATGCCTGGGGCGTGCCCGCCGTGAACGTGCACCACCTCGAGGGGCACTTGCTCGCGCCGATGCTCGAGCCGGAACCGCCAGCCTTTCCGCACGTGGCGCTGCTCGTGTCGGGCGGGCACACGATGCTCGTGGAAGTACGCGCGATCGGCGACTACCGCCTGCTCGGCGAAACGCGCGACGACGCGGCGGGCGAGGCCTTCGACAAGACCGCGAAGCTGCTCGGCCTGCCGTATCCGGGCGGGCCGGAACTCGCGCGCCTCGCGCAGGACGGGCGCGCGGGTGCCTACGACTTTCCGCGGCCGATGCTCGACCGGCCGGGGCTCGAGTTCAGCTTCTCGGGCCTGAAGACCGCCGTGAGCCTTGCCGTGAAGGACCCCGGCTTCGATCCGGCGCGGCGCCCGGATGTCGCACGCGGCGTCGAGGATGCGATCGTCGCGACGCTCGTGGCGAAGGCGATGCGCGCCCTCGAAGCGACCGGCCTCGATGCGCTGGTCGTGGCAGGCGGCGTCGGCGCCAACCGCGCCCTGCGTGGCGCGCTCACTGCCGCGACCGCGCGGCGCGGCGCGCGCGTGCACTTCCCGCGCCTCGAGTTCTGCACCGACAATGCTGCGATGATCGCGGTCGCGGGGCTGGCGCGGCTAGCCGCCGGCGAGCACGTCGACCTCGCGATCGAGGCGCGCGCGCAATGGCCGCTCGAGAGCCTCGCAGCGCCCCGCCCCGACCCCAAGGAAAGTTGAATGAGCCACAGTGCACCCGACCGGATCTTCCTGCGCGGACTGGCGATCGACTGCGTGATCGGCTTCATCGACTGGGAACGCCGCATCAAGCAGACGGTGGTGATCGACCTCGAGCTGCCGGTCGACTGCCGCGCGGCCGCGGTGCGCGACCAGGTCGAGGACACGCTCGACTACAAGAAAGTCGCCAAGCGCGTGATCGCCTTCGTCGAGGCCTCGGAGTTCCAGCTTGTCGAGACCCTCGCCGAGCGCATCGCGCAGCTGATCCTCGCCGAGTTTGCCGTCGAGTGGGTGCGCGTTGCGGTCAACAAGCCCGGCGCCATCCGCGGCTCGCGCGATGTCGGCGTCGCGATCGAACGCACGCGCGACGACCCCCGATGACCCAGGTCCTGGTCGCGGCGGGCAGCAACGTCGAGCCGGAACGCCGGCTCGCCACCGCGATGCGCGAGCTCGCCGTGGCGTTTCCCGGCGTGCGCTTCTCGACCGCCTATCGCAACGCCGCGGTCGGCTTCGAGGGTGAGGACTTCATCAATTTGGTCGCGGCCTTCGACACCGGACTGCCGCCCCCCGCGATCCTCGAGCGCCTGCATGCGATCGAGGCGCTCTGCGGCCGGGAGCGCGACGCGCCGAAATGGGCGCCGCGTTCGATGGACCTCGACCTGCTGCTCTATGGCGATCTCGAAGCCCCCGGCCTGCGCCTGCCGCGGCCCGATCTCGCCAGGCGCCCCTATATGCTCGGGCCGGCGGCGCAGGTCGCTCCGGGCATGCGGCACCCGACGCTCGGGCTCACGCTCGCCGAACTCTGGTCGCGCTTCGATCGCGACGCGCACGCCCTCGTGCCGGTGGCGCTCGCGCCCGCGCCGCCCGGGAACTGAACGGATGCCCGCGCTACCAGGCGACGCTTCGTCCGCCGTCGACCGCCAGCACCTGGCCCGTCACGAACGGCGCGTCGACCGCGAAATAGCGGGCGGCGAGGGCGACATCACGCGGCGAACCGAGGCGCTTCAAGGCCGTGCGCGCGACGATCTCCGCCTGCAGCGCTTCATCCGCGCCGCCCACCGGCCACATCACCGGCCCCGGCGCGATCGCATTGACGCGCACCTCGGGCGCGAGCTCGCGCGCGAGCGAACGGGTCAGCATCACGAGGCCGGCCTTCGCGATCGAGTAGGTGGTGTGGTGGCGCAGCGGTCGTTGGCCGTGGATGTCGGCGATATTGACGATGAGGCCCTGCGCGGCGCGCAGCGCGCCCGCCGCCGCCTGCGACAGGAAGAGCGGCGCCTTGAGGTTCGTGCCGAGAAGGTCGTCCCAGTGCGCCGCGGAAATCTCGCCGAGCGGCGTCGGATAGAAGGTCGAGGCGTTGTTGACGAGCACGTCGAGGCGGCCGAAAGCCGCGATGCACGCCTCGACGAGCCGCGGCAGGCTCGCGGCATCGAGCAGGTCCGCCGCGATGCCGGTCGCGGAACGGGGGCGCTCGTCATTCAACGCAGCGACGAGCGCCGTGGCATCGGCGGCCGAATTGCGGTAGTGCACGGCCACGTTCGCGCCCGCCGCGTGCAGCGTGCGCACGATTTCCGCGCCCACGCGTCGTGCGCCGCCCGTGACCAGCACGGACTTGCCGGCGAGGGGAGAAGAAAGGTCGCTCGTCGTGGCCATGGCGCCTGAGCTTACACTGACCACCGACGAGCAGGCGCACGCCGCGCGCGTGCTCGATGCGATCCGCGCGCGCATCGCGGCCGCGGGCGGTGCGCTGCCGTTCGCCGAGTTCATGTCGCTCGCGCTCTACGCACCCGGCCTCGGCTACTACAGCGCGGGCGCGCGCAAGTTCGGTGCCGGCGGCGATTTCACGACCGCCCCCGAGATTTCGCCGCTCTTCGGCCGTTGCCTCGCGCGCCAGTGCCGCGAGGTGCTCGCCGTGACCGGCGGCTCGATCCTGGAGTTCGGCGCGGGTACCGGTGCGCTCGCGGCCACGGTGCTCGAGTCGCTCGCGGCGCTCGGCGCACTGCCCGAGCGATATTTCATCCTTGAAGTCAGCGGGGATCTGCGCGCGCGGCAGCAGGAGAAGCTCGCGCGGCTCGATCCCGCGCTCGCGCGCCGCGTGGCGTGGCTCGATCACCTGCCGGATGTGGCGCTGCCGGGCGTGGTGCTCGCCAACGAAGTGCTCGATGCGTTGCCCTGCGAACGCTTCGTCATGCGCGGCGGCCGCGCGCGGCGCCTCGGCGTTGGCGCGGGCCCCGGCGGCGCCCTGCGCGAAGTCGAACTCGATGAATGGCTGGGCCTGCCGGAGGGGCTCGAGGCGCATGCGTTGCCTGACGGTTACCGCGGCGAGCTGTGTCCATCGCTCCATCCGTGGGTCGCGAGCGTTGCCGCCTGCCTCGGGCGCGGCCTCGTGCTCGCCTGCGACTATGGCCTGCCGCGCGGCGCGCTCTATCACCCTGACCGCACGGAGGGCACGTTGCTGTGCCACTTCCGCCACCGTGCCCACGGCGAACCTTTCGCGAGGATCGGGCTGCAGGACATCACGGCCTGGGTCGATTTCACCGCGGTCGCCGAAGCGGCCGTGGACGCGGGGCTCGAGGTGGCTGGGTTCACGACGCAGGCGGCGCTGCTGCTCGCGCTCGGCATCGAGCGGGATGTCGCGGGCGAGGCCGACGGCACGGCGCGCTACGCGCGCGCGGCCGAGGCGCGGCAACTGCTGATGCCGGACGAAATGGGCGAGTCCTTCAAGGCGATCGCGTTGACGCGCGGGCTCGACCTGCCGCTCAGCGGATTTGCGCTGCAGGACCTGCGGCGCCAGCTTTGACGGCGGCGATGGCCTGCGCGCGCAGCTCGTGCAGCCGCACGCCGATCTGCGCGCCGTCGAGGCCGGCGCGGGCCGCCTCGTCGAGCACGACCGCCCTCGCCGCGGCGAGGCAGCCGCGCAGGTAGTCCGCCTGCGGATAGGGGCGCTCCTCGAAGCCGAGGCGCCCGCGCGCGTCGGCTTCGCAGGCAAGCAGCAGCTCTTCGTAACGCTCCGGGCGGCGGAAGGCGTCGCAGCGCTCGAACATCGTGAGGATGGTCGCGGCGCGCAGCTCGCCGGCGCGGTGCACGTCGCAGTGGTAGCGCGCCGCGAGCTTGCCGAGTTCGCGATGCTCGTTCGGTACCTTCAGGCGATCGCACAGCGCATCGACGAGCGCGACGCTCGCCACTTCGTGCCCGTGGTGCATCGGCCAGCGCTCGCGCGGCGTTTTCGCCTTGCCGAGGTCGTGCGTCAGCGCTGCGAAGCGAACCGTGGGTGCCGGCGACAGCCGCGCGGCCTGACCGAGCACCATCATCGTGTGCACGCCCGAGTCGATCTCCGGGTGCCATTTTTCCGGCTGCGGCACGCCGAAAAGGGCGTCGATCTCGGGGAATATCACCGCGAGCGCGCCGCAGGCGCGCAACACCTCGAAGAACACCTGCGGGCGCTCGCAGGCGAGCGCGCGCGCCGCTTCCTGCCACACGCGTTCCGCGACCAGCGCGGCGGCCTCGCCGCTCGCGACCATGGTGCGCATCAGCTCCAGGGTTTCCGGCGCGACGGTGAAGCCGAGCGGCGCAAAGCGCGCCGCGAAGCGCGCGACGCGCAGGATGCGCACCGGGTCCTCGGTGAAGGCGGGCGATACGTGCCGCAGCACGCGCGCCTCGAGATCGCGCAGGCCGCCGTACGGATCGACGAGTTCGCCGCCAGCCGTGCGCGCCATCGCGTTGACGGTGAGGTCGCGGCGCAGGAGGTCGTCCTCGAGCGTCACGTCGGGGGAGAATTCGGTGACGAAGCCGCGGTAGCCGGGCCCGGTCTTGCGCTCGAGGCGCGCGAGCGCGTGCTCTTCCTTCGTGTCGGGGTGCAGGAAAACCGGAAATTCGCGCCCGACGGCCGTGTAGCCCGCGCGCGCGAGTTCCGCTGGCGTCGCGCCGACCACCACCCAATCGCGCTCGCGCACGGGCAGCCCGAGGGCCGCGTCCCGGACGGCGCCACCGACCAAGTACACTTGCATGCGCGCATGTTACTCGACGCCCGGCTACTCGCGTGCCTCCTGGTGTTGCCGCTGTCCGGCTGCGGCACGCTCTATCTCGCGCAGGCGGCCGCGGGCCAGTGGCAGGTGATGGCCGCCCGCCGGCCGATCGCCGCGGTCGAGGCCGATCCGGCGACACCACCTGCGCTGCGCGCGCGGCTCGAGGCGGTCGCCGCCGCGCGCGATTTCGCATCGCGCGAGCTCGCGTTGCCGGACAATGCAAGTTACCGGCAATACGCAGCGATCGATCGCGAGTACGCCGTCTGGAACGTGGTGGCGGCGCCGGAGTTCTCGGTCGCACCACGCGAGTGGTGCTTTCCGGTGGCGGGTTGCGTGGCATATCGCGGCTATTTCAGCGAGCGCCGCGCCCGCGACTACTCCCTGACGCTCGAGTCGCGCGGCTACGACGTGGCGCTGGGCGGCGTGGCCGCCTACTCGACCCTCGGCCGGTTCGCCGACCCGGTGCTCTCAAGCATGCTCGCCTACGGCGACGTGCAGCTCGCCGCGCTGATCTTCCATGAGCTCGCGCACCAGGTGGTCTACGTGCCGGGCGACTCGGCGTTCAACGAAGCGTTCGCGGTGACGGTCGAGCAGGAGGGGCTGACGCGCTGGCTCGCCGCGCGCGGCCGGCCGGAAGCGCTCGCGGAGTGGCGCCGGCGGCGCGCTGCCCAGGCGGAAGTTGCGGCGCTGATGGCCGCCACGCGCGCCCGGTTGCGCCGCCTGTACGCCGAGCCGATCGCGCCGGCCGTCATGCGCGTCGACAAGCGCGCGATCCTGCGCGGGCTCGCCGACGAACTGCGCGCCCACGAGCGGCGCACCGGGCTCGCGAGCGGCTACGCGCGCTGGTTCGATACCGGCCTCAACAACGCGGTGCTCGCTTCCGTCGCGACCTACTACGGCTGCGTGCCGGGTTTCGAGCGCGTGCTGCGGGCGAGTGACGGTGACCTGCCTCGATTCTATGCGGCCGTGAAAGGGCTGGCCGCCGGCCCCGCCGCGGAGCGCGCGGCGCTTTGCGCCCGCTGACCGGCGCAGGGCACGGGCCAGCGCAGGGCGCCGCTCAGCGCAGCGGGATGAGCAGCGCGGTGTTGCCGCGGCGGACCGTGAGTACGAGCGATGTCGCGCCGCGCGCCGCCTCGCGCAGGTTCTTCAGGTTGCCGACCAGCGTCCGGTTGGCCTTCACGATCACGTCGTTCGCGCGCAGGCCGGCGAGCGACGCGGGGCTGCCGGCCGCGATGGCGCGCACCTGCACACCACCGGCATTCGGTGCATCGGCGAGCTGCGCACCGACGAGCCCGCGGTGCAGCTCGGGGGCGGCTTCGGTGTCGCCCTCGTCGTCGCGCGCCGCGTCGTCCGCGGGCGTTTCCGCGATGACCGCGGTGGCGCGCCGCGCCTTGCCGTCGCGGATATAGCCGATGTCGACCTTGTCGCCGACCCGCAGCAGGCCGATGGCGTTCTGCAGGTCGGTATTGGATTTCACGCCCTGGCCATTGATCGAGGTGACCACGTCGCCGGGCCGGATGCCGGCGCCGTCGGCGGGCGAGCCCTGCACGACCTCCGAGACGAGCGCGCCGTTTGTGTCCTTGAGCCCGAGCGATTGCGCGATGTCGGGCGTCACGGTGTAGACGCTGACGCCGAGCAGGCCGCGCTTGACCGCGCCGTACTTCACGAGCTGCTCCATGACGTTCTTCGCCATGTTCGCCGGGATCGCGAAGCCGATGCCGATGTTGCCGCCGCTGCGCGAGAGGATCGCGGTGTTGATGCCGACGAGTTCGCCGCGCAAGTTGACGAGCGCGCCGCCGGAATTGCCCGGATTGATCGAGGCGTCGGTCTGGATGAAGTCCTCGTAGCCGTCGGTGATGCCCGAGCGCGACAGCCCGCTGACGATGCCCTGCGTCACCGTGTGCTGCAGCCCGAAGGGATTGCCGATCGCCACCACGTAGTCGCCGACTTCGAGCCGGCTCGAGTCGCCGAATGACAGCTGCACCAGGCCGTCGTGCCTGACCTTCAGGACTGCGACATCGGAGGGTGCGTCGCTGCCGACGACGTCCGCCTTGAGGTCGGTGCCGTCCTGCAGGGTGACGGTGATCTCGCTTGCGTTCTCGATGACGTGCGCATTGGTGAGGACGTAGCCGTTCTTCGCATCGACGATCACGCCGGAGCCCGCGCTCTGGAACTGCCGCTCGCGCAGCCCGCCGCCCGGCGGCACGTCGAAGAAGCGGCGGAAGAAGGGATCGTCGAGCAGCGGGTTCTGCGGGCCGCGCTGCTTGATCGTGCCGCGGGTGGCGATGTTGACGACGGCCGGCGAGACGCGCTTGACGATCGGCGCCAGGGTCGGTACCGGGGCAGCGCCCTGGGCCGCGGCCGGTTGCGACAGGGCAAGCGGGGCCAGCGCGAAAACCAGGGCGATGACGGCTGTGCGAATGTTCATGCGGCCGATTCTAGCAAGGGCCGCATTTCACGAAGAAAGGCGGGCGGCGTGTGCCGCCCGCCTTGCGGGAGAGGACGGGGGAGGGCCTCTCCCGCGGGCGGCTCAGGCCGCCTCGACCGTGATGCGCTTCGGCTCGATCTTCGGCTGCTTCGGGATCGACACTTCGAGGACGCCGTTCACGTGGCGCGCCTTGATCTGCCCGACCTGCGCATTCTCGGGCAGGGTGAAACGGCGCAGGAAGTTCGACTCGCCACGCTTTTCGTAGTGGCGCACGCCACGCAACGTCAGCACGCCCTGGTCGGCGGTGATCTCGATGTCCTTCTGCTCGACGCCCGGCAGGTCCGCGCGCACGAGATAGCGCGCATCGTCCTCCGTCACGTCGACGGTGGGCAGCCAGGCGTAGCTGCGGTCGAACTCGCGCTGCAGGCGCGAGACCAGTTGCCAGGGTTCGTAGGATGTCAGGCTCATTGCGGCAGTCTCCGGTTCTTGGGATGAGGTTGCGCTCGTGGCGCCTGAGCCTGATTTGCGGCCCCGAAATCACATTTCAAGTGCTTCTTGCCGCCCGACTTACCCACAATATATAGACAAGTCATGCACGGCCAGCCACTTGTGCAGTTGCAGCAATCGGTCCGGCCTTTGGCTGCATATGATGATGGAACATATTGATATATAATGAAAAAAATTATACAGACGATCGGCGCGCAGCGTCTTGACGGGCCGATTTCACGTATTTAGGCTCTTTACCCCAACACAAGATCTTGTGTCGCGGCTGCGGCGCAGGGTCTCCCGGGTTGGGGGTAACCGGGTGGCCGCCGTCAGCTGGCGGGGCCGCCGCTTTGAGAAGAACATCTGGGGAGCGGCATTTGAACAGCGTTGTGAAAATCGAACCCAAGGACGTGAGCGCCATTCCCTTCCAGGAAGCCTCGCTCGACATCTGGGACAAGAAATATCGTCTCACGGCGAAGGACGGCTCGCCGGTCGACGCCACCATGGACCACACGTACCAGCGCGTCGCCCGGGCGCTGGCCGACGTGGAGGCGCCCGCCGTGCGCGAGCACTGGAACGAGCGCTTCCTCTGGGCGCTCCGCCATGGCGCCATTCCCGCGGGTCGTGTGACCTCGAATGCGGGTGCCTTGGAGCACAAACCGGCCACTTCGACTATTAATTGTACGGTATCCGGAACAATCCGGGACTCCATGGACAACATCCTGCAGAAGGTCCATGAGGCGGGCCTCACCCTCAAGGCCGGCTGCGGCATCGGCTACGAATTCTCGACCCTGCGTCCGCGCGGGGCGTACGTGACGGGCGCGGGCGCCTACACCTCGGGCCCGCTGTCGTTCATGGATATCTACGACAAGATGTGTTTCACCGTGTCCTCGGCGGGCGGCCGCCGCGGCGCGCAGATGGGCACCTTCGACGTGGGCCATCCGGATGCCATGGAGTTCATCCGCGCCAAGCGCGAGAACGGCCGGCTGCGCCAGTTCAACCTCTCGCTCCTCGTCACCGACGAATTCATGCAGGCCGTGCGCGAGAACCGCGATTGGCAGCTTGCCTTCCCGCTGTCGGTGCGCGAGTTCGAAGCCGAGCAGCCCGATCTCGCCGACCCGTCGAAGTTCGTCTGGCGCGAATGGCCGACCACTGAAAGCTACGTGACCTCCGACGAAGGCCTGGTCGCCTGCAAGGTCTACAAGACCCTGCCGGCGCGACGCATGTGGGACGTCATCATGTCGTCCACCTACGATTTCGCGGAACCGGGCTTCATCCTGATCGACCGGGTCAACGAGCTGAACAACAACTGGTGGTGCGAGAACATCCGCGCCACCAATCCCTGCGGCGAACAGCCGCTGCCGCCCTATGGCTCCTGCCTGCTCGGCTCGGTGAACCTCACGCAGTTCGTCAGGAACCCGTTCACGGAATTCGCCGAGTTCGACTGGAACGAGTACCGCGAAGTGGTGCGCGTGTTCACGCGCATGCTCGACAACGTGGTCGAGGTGAACGGCCTGCCGCTCGAGCAGCAGCGCAATGAAATCCTGCGCAAGCGCCGCCACGGCATGGGCTTCCTCGGCCTCGGCAGCACGATCACGCTGCTCGGCATGAAGTACGGCTCGGCCGACTCGGTGAAGTTCACCGAGGACATCGCGCGCGAAATGGCGGTCGCGGGCTGGGAAGCGGCGCTCGACCTGTCGCGCGAAAAGGGCCCGGCGCCGATCATGACGGAGGAGTTCGAGGTGACGAAGGCGATGCTGCGCAAGCGGCCCGAGATGGCGGCCGACGGCTGGAAGCCCGGCGCGCGCATCCCCGGGCGGCTGCTGCACGCGAAGTACAGCCGCTACATGCAGCGCGTCGCGGCGGTGGCGCCGAAGCTCGTCGAGCAGCTCGCCGAGGTGGGCGCGCGCTTCACGCACCACAGCTCGATCGCGCCCACCGGCACGATCTCGCTGTCGCTCGCGAACAATGCCTCGAACGGCATCGAGCCCTCGTTCGCCCACCACTACTTCCGCAACGTGATCCGCCCGGGTCGCAAGACCAAGGAAAAGATCGACGTGTTCTCGTTCGAGCTGCTCGCCTACCGCGAGCTCGTGAACGCGCGCGCGATGCCCGGCGCCGATGCCGAGGGCGAGAAGCTGCCGGACTACTTCACGGCGGCGGACGACATCACGCCGCGCGAGCACGTCGATATCCAGGCCGCGGCGCAGCGCTGGGTCGACTCCTCGATCTCGAAGACCGCCAACGTGCCGACCGACTACAAATACGAGGACTTCAAGGACATCTACCTCTACGCGCACGAGAAGGACCTCAAGGGCTGCACCACCTTCCGCTTCAACCCGGAGGCGTTCCAGGGCGTGCTCGTGAAGGAGGAAGACCTGAAGAACACGACCTATGTGTTCACGCTCGACGACGGCAGCGAAGTCGAGGCGCGCGGCGACGAGGAGATCGAGTACGACGGCGAAACCCACACGGCCGCCAACCTGTTCGACGCCCTCAAAGAGGGCTATTACGGAAAGTTCTGAGCGTGAGCAACATGAAGTTCGACAAGAAGATCACCAAGTACCGCGTGAAGAAGCCGGAAGACAAGGCGCCCGAAGCGAAGGCGGCACCCGCTTCGGCCAAGGTCATCCGCATGCACGAGGAAATCCAGCGCCCCGAGGTGCTGATCGGCTCGACCTACAAGATCAAGACGCCGGTGTCGGACCACGCGATGTACGTCACCATCAACGATATCGTGCTGAACGAGGGCACCGAGTTCGAGCAGCGCCGGCCCTTCGAGGTGTTCATCAACTCGAAGAACCTGGATCACTACCAGTGGATCGTGGCGCTCACCCGCATCATCTCGGCGGTGTTCAGGAAGGGCGGCGACGTCACCTTCCTCGTCGACGAACTGAAGGCCGTGTTCGATCCGCGCGGCGGATACTGGCAGCCGGGCGGCAAGTTCATGCCCTCGATCATCGCCGAACTCGGCCACGTGATCGAGAAGCACCTGCAGACGATCGGCCTGCTGCGCGCGCCCGAGCCCGATGCGCGCCAGCAGAAGTTCATCGCGGAGAAGCGCGCCGAATTCGAGGAGCGCCAGAAGCAATCGGACGCCTTCTCGAAGTCGCACTTCCCCGACGGCGCGCAACTTTGCTCCAAGTGCAGCACCGCGGCTGTCGTCATGATGGACGGCTGCATGACCTGCCTCAATTGCGGCGATTCGAAGTGCATGTGAGCGCGGCGGCCTTACAGTTTTGGGTGCCCGGTCATTTTCGGGCGCGCGCGGTAGATGGCGCGGGTACCGCCATTCGGAGTGCCCTCCGACTGGACATCAAATAGATCGATGGCGGCAACAAGCTTGTGCAGGGATCCTTCCCCGTGCTCACGCTTCAGCCTGGCGAACTGCTCCGGTATCAGCCTGCTCAGATGTGAGCCGGCCACCGACAGGGGGGTCCAGCCATCCACGCGGGCGTGAGTAGTCGCGATCTGGGCTAGCAACATGGTCAGCCGGCTGCTCTGAAGGAAAAAGAGATCGAGGTCGCGCTTCCCGGCTTCCGAATCGAAAAAGGCCTGATGTTCCCTGCAGGCGTCCATGGCGACGTCAGCAAAGGCGCGGTATTTTTCGATTTCCGCGATGATCCTGCATCGCTGCTCATTCAGTTCCGCCGACAGGCGGCTGCAATTGCCGGCATCGTGCAGGTCCCATCGTGAAAGCGAGTGGTGGACGAGATCGTTGCGCTCGTCGACCAGTGCCTTGAGTGTCCTGCTGTTATCCTCGAGATTGGTGATATCGCACTCAATCTGGAACGAAAAGGTGAGCCACGGTTCGGTGATTGCGGCCGGGGTGGACGTTTCAGCTTGGGAGCCCGCATACAGAGCCTCGACGACCTGGCTGGCCACTTGGCCCAAGGTCTTGCGGCAAATGGACTCTGCACGCCCCGCCAGAGTTGCCTTGACCTTGCTTACGGGCATCGATGGCAGCTGGGCAAAGGCAAGGAACTTGAGGATGTTCTCCAGTTCCTGAAAGAGCATGACGTTGCGGCCGATTCTTCGAAGGGCTTCGTCGCGGATTGAGTTCGCTGAGGCATCCATGACCGTCACCGCCGAGTCTGCCAGCACCGCACTTTGCGAATCCCACCGTAGCACTTGAATTGTGGGACAGGTCACAGGCAAGGCTCTGCGCCCCGGCCTCCCGCGAGGCACCTCGATTCCAACCCGCCGCCCCCCGCGCGCATCCAAGCGTGCAGGGAGGCCGTCATGAACTGGTTCGGATTCGTTTCCGGGGCGATCCTTGCGATCCTCACGATGAAGGTGGCGGTCGCGGGTCCTCCGGGGGCACCCGGCGTTGCACCCATTGAAGTCGTCGTGCTCGGGACCTTTCATTTCGACAATCCCGGCCTCGACTACGCCAGCGTGCAGGTTGACGACGTGCTTGCGCCCACGCGCCAGGCGCAGATCGGCGACCTGCTCGACCATCTCGCCCGCTACGTGCCCACGAAGATCGTGGTGGAGTCGCAGAAGCGGGTGCCGGGCACGAATTACTCGGCCAACTACCGGCGATTCCTTGCGGGCGCCGCCCCACCCAATCGCAGCGAGGTGACCCAGCTCGGCTACCGGCTCGCGCAGCGGCTGCGCCACGACGAGGTCTACGCGACCGACTTCGACGGCGAATTCCCCTTCGAGCCCGTGATGGACTGGGCGAAGCAATCCGGACGGGAAGGGCAGATCGAGGCGATGCTTGCGAACACTCGGGAGCGGGCCGCTGCGCTTTCCGCCGAGTTGAAGACACATTCCCTGGAACAGGTCCTGCGGCTGCTCAACAGCCGCGACCACCTGCGGGCCGACCACGGCTTCTACACCGCCCTGCTCGGCTTCGGCGGGGGTGATGAGCAGCCGGGGGCGCGGTTGGTCGCCGCCTGGTACGCCCGCAACCTCGGGATCTGCGCGCGCATCGTGCAGGTCGCGCAGCCGGGAGACCGGTTGCTCGTGATTTACGGTGCCGGGCATGCCTGGCTGCTGCGCCAATGCCTCGCGGAGCAGCCCGGAGTGAGGATTCTCGAGGCCGACGCCTTCCTGCGCGCAAACTGACTTGCGCGCCTTGCGCGATCGCCGATACTGGCCCTTTGGGGCGGCCGGTGGGGGCGCAGGGTGCGTGGATTCTTCCTGGCATGGGTGCTCGGCGGTGCGCTGGCTTCCGCCCACGCGGCGAACCTGCCGTTCGACATCGAATTGCTCGATGCCGCCGGGGGCGATGCCGCGCCCGTCGCCGTCGCGAGCGGCTCGCTCGATGCGCAGTTTGGCGCATACCGGTACCGCGAGGCGCGCCTGCGCGGCGGGCCTTTCTGGTTGCGCCTGACGGCGCGCGCGTCCTCTCCCGGCACTGGCGCCCCCGCGCTCGCCGTTACGCAGGGCCGCCATCTCGCCGTGCAGGTCTTCGCCGCGCAGCCCGCGGGCCAGGCGGGTGTGCGCAGGCTCCTTCCCGCCGCGACCTTGCCGGCTTTCAGCGGCGTGCAGGATGTGGTCTATGCCCTGCCGCAGGACCTGGCGGAGGGTGATTCGCTCTACGCGCGGGTCGTCGCCGCACCGATCCGCGGCGCGGAAGTGCTGCAGTTCAGCACCGGCCCACTCGACCGGATGCTGGCGCAGGGAGCCGGGCACGCGCGCATGATCGCGCTCGTCTTCGGCGCCCTGATGGCGATGTCGACCGCGGCACTGCTGATCTGGCTCGTGCTGAAGGACCGCCTTTTCGTGCTGTATGCGAGCCTGTTTTCCCTGCAGGCGCTTTACGTGGCGTACCTGTCGGGCCAGGGCTTCGACTGGCCCTGGCTGTCGGCTGCGGCCCCGCTCGCCTCGCATGCGTGGAATGTCCCGGCGGCGCTCAGCGGCACGGCGGCTTGCCTGTTCGTGCGCGAGATCGCCGACCTCAAGCGCTATTCGGCGCGCGTGTACGGCGCATTCGGCTGGTTCGCAGCCGTCTTCGCCGTGCTCGCCTTCGCGAATTTCCTGTCGCACGACGGCTTCGGCGGTTGGCTGCCCGCGATCGGCAACCTCGTGTTCGCCGGCACGGCGGTCTTCACGCTCGTGACGGCCCTGCTCGCGTGGCGGCGCGGCAGCCGGCCGGCGGGCTGGTTCCTGCTCGCCTGGGTGCTGCTCGAGGCGTTCACCATCGCCACGGCCTTGCGGCTGCTGCGCACGGAGGCCGCGGGCGCGGAGTACCTGCTGTACTACGGCCTGCCGCTGTCGATGGTCGCCGCGGCGGTCCTGATCGCCCTCGGCGTGGCTGACCGGCTGCGCGAGCAACGCGTGGCGCTTTCAGAGGCGGAACGCCACGCGCAGACCGACGCGCTCACGGGGGTGCTCAATCGCCGCTCGCTGATCACGCGGCTCGATGCCGCCTGTGCCCGTGCGCAGGCGCGCGGCCTGCCGATCGCGCTGCTGTTCATCGATCTCGATCACTTCAAGCAGATCAACGATACCTGGGGACACCAGGCGGGCGATGCCTGCCTTGCCGCGATCATTCCACCGATCCAGGCCGAGTTGCGCCATTCGGATGTGGTCGGTCGCTATGGCGGCGAGGAGTTCGTCGTGGTCCTGAGCAGCGCCGATGTCGCGGCTGCGAGCCTGATCGCACAGCGCATCCGCCAGCGCGTTGCCGACGTGCGCATCGAGGGCTTCGGCCCGACGATCCAGCTCACCTGCAGCATCGGCGTGGCGGCGAGCAACTCGCTCGGGGTCTGGGGCGAGCGCCTGATTGCGCAGGCCGACGCCGCGGTCTATGCGGCGAAGCGTTCGGGGCGCAACCGGGTGCAAGTGGCCGAGCCGGCCGCGGCGTGAAGGGCGGGTTCGGCATGCCACTGGCTGACAGGCTCGAGTTGAAGGTTCCGCCGCCGCTGGTGGCGCTGCTCACCGGATTATCGATGTGGCTCGTGTCGCCGCTCGCCCCGCCCGTGCCGATGCCAGGCGCGCTGCGCATCGGCCTCGTGGTCGTGCTGGTTGTGCTCGGTGTCGGGATCGCGGCGTGCGGCGTCGCCACCTTCCGGCGCGCGCGCACGACAATCAGCCCCCTGAGCCCCGGTGCGACCAGCACGCTCGTGAGGGAGGGCGTGTACCGCTACACGCGCAATCCCATGTACCTCGGCATGCAGCTGTGCCTCATCGCATGGGCCGCCTGGTTGTGGAGCTGGTTGTCGCTGCTGCTGGCCCCGGCCTTCATGCTGTACATGAACCGGTTCCAGATCGGGCCCGAGGAGCGCGCGCTCGCGGCGCTCTTCGGCGCGGACTATGCCGCCTACCGGCGCGACATACGGCGCTGGTAGAAAAAAGGCCCCGCTCGCAGCGGGGCCATGGTCGCTTGCTTGCTGAGGAGTGCTTCTTCTTGTAGTTATTCCGTGGCCCGGCGGCGGCGCACAAGCGCGAGGCCCGCCAGCCCGAATCCCAACAGGGCGAGCGTGCCGGGCTCCGGCACCTTCACGCCGTTCACCGATTCGACCATCACGACGAAGTCGTTGTAGTCGTAGTCCCACTGGCCGCGGGCCAGGTCTTCCCAGGCCATGACGAACTCGTTGTTGGCCCACGGGCCCGCGATCGTATTGCCGATCTTCACGGTGTCGCCGCTGCCCTGGTAGGCCACCATGTGGTCCGCGCCGTCCGCGTTGCGCCCGGCGTCGGAATACCAGGAGTGCCCCGGCGTCGAGAGATAGAAGCCGAAGAGATTGCCCGAGAAGTAGACGCCGGTTTCCTCGAAGAGGTTACGCACGACCTGGCCGTCGGCCATGATCGAGAACGTGGCGCGCGACGAGCTGGTGCCCGCGGTGGCGGCGCCCGAGAAAATCTCGACCTGTAGCGAGGGGTCCATGATGTCGTAGATGCCGAAGCTGTTGATCGCGGCGTAGCCCGCGAGCTCGATCACGATCTGCGAGAACGCGCCGCCCGAGCCGCCGAGCGACCACTGCGCGTCGTTGGCGTACTGGTCGGCGAGCACGTCGACACTGCTCGATCCGCCCACCGTGATGCCATCGAGGATCTGCTGCAGGTTCATTTCGCCATTGCCAGCCGACAGGTTGACGGGCGTCGCCTGTGCGGCTGCCCCGAGGGCGAGCGACAGGCAGGCGAGGGAGAGTGAAGCCTTCATCGTCATCTGGAAACCTTTCTGCACGACGCGGCGTGATCGCCGCTCAGGCAGGCAAGGAGCAAGGCCTGTGCCATGCATCACGATTCCGGGAATATGTCGGGTCGAGGTGCGCAAACTGATGCCAATATGTGAGCCATGCCGCACTTGGCGGCAGCCCGCCACGACGGAAGCGCCCATGGTGCCGGGGCTGCCGTCGCGGACTGTCAGGAATTCCGACAGTGGGCGGGTACGGATCCCACGCGAGGTGGACATGGATCGGATGAGGCGGACGGCGAAGCGCCTGGCGGCCCTGGCGCTCGCGCTGGCGACCGCGGCGTTGTTGGTGCCGGACGGCGCGCGCGCGCAGTCGGCGCGCGATGCCGTTCCGCGGCCGGCGGAGTTGCAGGCCGACGTCGATTTCTGGATTCGCGTCTACTCGCAGGTCACGACCAACGAAGGCTTCCTGCACGACGAGCGCGACCTGTCGGTCATCTACGAAACCCTGCGCTTTGCGCCGAACAGCCTGCCGAAGCAGCGCGCCGCGGTGGTGGATGAGGCGCGCAAGCGCTACCAGGCGATTCTCGAGCGGCTCGCGGCGCAGCCTGTGCACCAGTCGTTGAGCGACGAGGAGCGCCGCGTCGCCGGGCTGTGGGGCAAGGCGGGGGCCGAGCGCCTGAAGCAGGCGCATGATGGCATCCGCTTCCAGCTCGGCCAGGCCGACCGCTTCCATGCGGGCCTCGTGCGCTCCGGCGCCTGGGAGCCGCATATCGCGCAGACGCTGGCGAATCTGGGCCTGCCGCCCGAGATTGCGGCACTGCCCCATGTCGAGTCGTCCTTCAATCCGGCCGCCTATTCCAAGGTGGGCGCCGCGGGCCTGTGGCAGTTCATGCGCTCGACCGGGCGTCGCTACATGCGCATCGACAGCGCGGTCGATGAACGCATGGACCCGTTCCGTTCGACGGAGGGCGCCGCGCAACTTCTTGCCTACAACTACCGCTTGCTCGGCTCGTGGCCGCTTGCACTGACCGCCTACAACCATGGCGCGGCCGGGATGCGCCGAGCCACCGAGGCGATGGGAACGACCGACTACGTGCGCATCAACCGCGGCTACAAGAGCGCGAGCTTCGGATTCGCGTCGCGCAACTTCTACCCTTCGTTCCTCGCGGCGCTCACCATCGACCAGAATCCCGAGAAGTACTTCGGGCCGATCGAGCGCGCGCCCGAGGCGAAGTTCAGCGAAGTGGACGTGCCGGCGTATGTGCCGGTGAAGGCGCTCGAACGCGGCATTCCCGTCGACCGCGCCACGCTGAAGTCCCTCAATCCCGCGCTCCTGCCCGCCGTCTGGAGCGGCGAGCGGCTCGTGCCGCGCGGCTACCGTTTGCGCCTGCCCGGCAATGGCGAGGCGCTCACGAGTGCGCAGCTCGCCCAGCGCCTGCCCGCCGCCGAGCAGTATGCCGGGCAGGTCCAGTCGCGCTCCCATCGCGTGCGCAAGGGCGAGACCCTGGCCGAGGTGGCGAAGCGCTATCGTCTGTCGACTCGCGAACTGGCCGCGCTCAACGGCATTTCCGCCGATGCCGAGCTGCGGCGCGGCCGCAACCTGCGCCTGCCCGAGCTGATGCCGGCGCGCGTGGCGGGTCTTGCCGCGGCTGTCCCGGTCGCGCCGCCTGCAACGCCCGCGGCGCCGGTGGCGGCGGCGCCCGCGACGGCGATCGACGCCGCGGCTCCCGCGGGCGCTGGTGGCGTGCACGTCGTCAAGCGCGGCGAGTCGCTGTCGGCGATCGCCGCACGGACAGGCGTGGCGGAGTCCGTACTGATGCGTGTCAACGGCCTGCGCAATCCGAATTACATCTACGAGGGCCAGCGCCTGCAGCTCGCGGCCAGCGCAGCCACGACGGCCGGGGAGTCGGATGCGCCGACCACCGCAGCCGTGCAGGAAAGCAAGGAAGACGATGCGGCGGTCATCGCGAGCGTGCGACGTGCGAGCCGTGCGGAGCCGGTTTCGGCGGGCGAGGCCGAGGCGCTCGGGCCGGCGCTGGTCACCGGCTCCGAGGCGGCGCCATCCGCCGCCGACGCGGTCGACTACAGCGTCGCGAGGGACCACACGATAAGGGTCGTGGCCGCGGAAACGCTCGGCCATTACGCCGACTGGGCCGGGGTCAGCGCGTCGCGCCTGCGCCAGTTGAATGGATTGCGAGGCGGGCAGCCGGTGCTCGTCGGCCGCAAGCTGAAGGTCGACCTGTCGAGGGTGACGGCGGAGCAGTTCGAACAGAAGCGGCGTGACTATCACTACGCCCTGCAGGCCAACTACTTCGAGGCGCACCGCATCCTCGGCACCGAGATCTATGTCGTGCGTCGCGGCGACTCGCTGTGGAGCATTTCGCAGCGCTACAGCGGAGTGCCAACCTGGCTGCTGCAGCAGTACAACCCGGATGTCGACCTCGGCGAGCTGCGGCCGGGCGCGCAGATCGTCGTTCCGAAGGTGGCGGAGGGCTGAAAGTCAGGGCGCGCGGGCCTGCCGGGCAAGCAATGCGCCGCAAGCGAGGAGCAGCGAGGCGAGCAGGTCGGCCCACGCGACGCGGACCACGGCCGGGCCGTGTGCGCCGAGCGGTAGCGCGAGGACCACGAACGCAAGCATGCTGACGAGGCCCGCGCCTGTCGCGAGCGCGCGCAGGCGGGGACGCCATGCAGCCGCCAGCAGCAAGGCGCCGAGCAGGCCGAAGAGCACGGCGCGGTGCCGCAGCAGCAGCGCGAGATCCGGCGCAGCCACGTCCACGCCATAGAGCGACTCGAGCTGCTTCGCGCCGAGCACGCCGACGAGCGGGTAGAGGTTGATGAGGCCGGGTATCGCAAACAGCGCGGCGGCGATCGCCACCCGCCCGCGGTGGCGGGTGGCAAGGGACAACTTCGTCATTCCGGCAGCCTCCCTGGCAGGAGCGCCGATCGTGACGCGCCGCACGCTCCACGGCAACGGGCCGGGACTGTCGCCGGATCGTGACAGCGGCACGGTCGCCCCGGAGGCCGGGCGTACCTATAATCCCGCCCATGAAGTTTTCCGGGTTGCCGTCGCTGACAGGAGTGGCCGCGCTGCTGGCTGCGCTTTGCGCGATGCCGGCGGCCGCCGACAGCCTGCCGGGCGCGCAACGCGTATCGGTGGTGCAGCCGGCCGCGGAGAGCCTGCCGGTGGCCGACCGGGTCCTCGTCCTGAAGGGCGAGCGGCGCCTGCAGCTGCTGCGCCACGGACAGGTCCTGCGCGAGTACAAGATCGCGCTCGGCTTGAATCCCGTGGGCCACAAGGAGCGCTCGGGCGATTTCCGCACGCCGGAAGGCAGCTACATGCTCACGCGGCGCAATGCGCGCAGCGACTATTTCCTTTCGATCCAGGTCTCCTACCCGAGCGCCCGCGACCTGCGCCATGCGCGCAGGAACGGCTGGGATGCGGGCGGTGCGATCATGATCCACGGCCTGCCGAACGAGCTGAAGCGCACGCCCGAGTACTACGAGCGCACCGACTGGACCGACGGCTGCATCGCCGTGACGAACGCCGAGATGCTCGAGATCTGGCTGCTCACTCCCGATCACGTGCCAATCGACATCCGGCCCTGACACGCGCTAGCGTGGCGGGGATGGAAACCAGCATCGTCATCCCCGAATTCGTCGACGCGCGCATCGGGCCGCGCGGCAGCCTCGAGACCCTGTCCCAGGAAGAGATCGAACAGCTGCTCGACTCGAGCCAGCGCGGCCTCTACCCGCTCTTTCGCCAGTGCGTGCTGGCGGTGCTCAATTCAGGCAGCGAAACCGACAACGCACGCGAGATCTTCGAGCGCTACCGCGACTTCGCCATCGAGATCGTGCGACACCCCTGGGGCATCAAGCTCGCGATACGCAACGCGCCGGCGATGTCGTTCGTCGACGGCGAGATGATCCGCGGCATCAAGGAGCATGTCTTCTCGGTGCTGCGCGACGTGGTGTTCATCTCGAACGAGATCAACGACAGCACCCGCTTCGACCTCGGGGATCCGCGCTCGATCACCAATGCGGTGTTCCATATCCTGCGCAACGCCCACGCCCTCGATCACAAGGCGCCGCCCAACCTGGTCGTCTGCTGGGGCGGGCACTCGATCAGCCGCGAGGAGTACGACTACACCAAGAAGGTCGGCTACGAACTCGGCCTGCGCGGCCTCGATGTCTGCACCGGCTGCGGGCCGGGTGCGATGAAGGGCCCGATGAAGGGCGCGAACATCGGCCACGCGAAGCAGCGCATTTCGCGCGGGCGCTACATCGGCATCACCGAGCCCGGCATCATCGCGGCCGAGCCGCCGAACCCGATCGTCAACCAGCTGGTGATCATGCCGGACATCGAGAAGCGCCTCGAGGCCTTCGTGCGGCTCGGCCACGGGGTGATGGTGTTCCCGGGCGGGGCGGGCACCGCGGAGGAAATCCTCTACCTGCTCGGCATCCTGCTCGATCCGGAGAATGCGCAGCAACCGCTGCCGGTGATCCTCACCGGGCCGAAGGACAGCGGCGCGTACTTCGAGCGCATCGCGCAGTTCCTCGAGGGCACCGTGGGCAAGGCGGCGCTCGCACGCCTGCGCATCGTGCCGGGAGACCCGGCCGAGGCGGCGCGCCAGATGTCGCAGTCGCTCGAGGAAGTGCGCGAGCACCGCCGCCGCGCCAACGATTCCTACAACTTCAACTGGCTGCTGCGCATTCGCCCCGATTTCCAGCTGCCCTTCGAGGTGACGCACGAGACGATGCGCGCGCTCGACCTGCACCGCAGCCTGCCGCCGTACCAGCTCGCCGCCAACCTGCGCCGGGCGTTCTCGGGAATCGTCACCGGCAACGTGAAGGACCACGGCATCAAGGCGATCGAAGCGCGCGGGCCGTACGAACTGAGCGGCGACCCGGCGGTGATGCGCCTGCTCGACGACCTGCTGCGCGCCTTCGTCGCGCAGGGCCGCATGAAGCTGCCCGGCTCGGAGTACCAGCCGTGCTACCGCCTCGTTGCATGACATAACGCCGCGCAAGCAGGCGCCGCGCGATGCCGTGACGCAGTTCCTGTCGGAGCGGCCGCGCGTTTCCTACGCTCGCCTCGTCGAGTTGCGGATGGCCGTCATGAAACCTTCAGGTGCAAACAACAGCGAAGTCCCGGTGGCGGCAGGTGCGACGCCGACGCCCTCGGGCAGCGATTTCGCCAACTGGACCGACCGCATGCAGCGCGCGCGCGGCCGGCATTCCGCGATCACGCGCAACCTCTACACCTGGTCGAGCTACAAGAACTGGGCCGAGCGGGTGAAGACAGACTGGGACGACGGCGAAGGGAAATAGGCCCGCGCCGACCCTCAGCCCGCCGACGCCGCGCCCGCGGCCATCGCCCCGCCGGCATGCTCCAGCACGGGCGACGCCCCCGCTTCCAGCCACTCGACCAGCGGTTGCCACTGGTCGAGGTCCTCGCGCACCGTGTAGCTCTTCATCTCGTGGATGCCGATGCCGAGCTCGGCGCTGCGCACATAGCTCTGCGAATCGCGGAACGTGGCCACCACCGGGATGCCGAGGGTTTCGAGGAAGCGCATCAACGCCTGGTAGACCAGCGTATTCCTGCGCACGCGGTTGGCGATCACGCCGATGCGGTTGTCGCCGCGGCGGATCTTCGCCACGAGCAGCAGGTCCGCGATGCACTTGGAAGCGGCGTGGATGTCGATGTCGGAGGGCAGCACCGGCACGATGATCTTGTGGGCGTCGCGCGTGATGTCGGGAAAGCCATGCGATGGCACGGCGGCCGGCGTGTCGACGATCACGCGGCCGGTGCCCTCCGGGGCGCGCAACTGGAAGCTGCGGGTGAGGCGCGTGTCACGCTCGAAGGCGGCGACCGCGCGGATCTCCGGCAAGGTGGGCGGGCGCTTCCTGATCCAGCGCATGGAGGAGCCTTGCGGGTCGAAGTCCATCAGCAACGGCGTGAGCCCGCGGGTCGCGAAATAACTGGCGAGGTTGATTGCAATGGTGGTCTTGCCCGATCCGCCCTTCGGGTTGAGCACGACGATGCGCTGTGGGCCTTGCATCCTCCGGGAAGCCTACACTGTGAGCCCGCGCACGGCGAGCGCCACGCCATCCCGCTAACCTGCGCCTGCATGGAACGCATGCTGCTGCTGTGGGACGAGCTCGACGACTGGTTCGGCGCCAGCCGCCACGTCGTCGTCACGGCGATATCTGGCCCGTTCGGCTGGCTGCTCGGCCGCTGACGCGGCGGCCCGGTCGCCCACGCCGGCGGCCACCCCTTGATTTTCCCGCGCGGGGCCCTACATTCCCCGCGCCATGACCGCAACCGCCACCGAAACGCTCGGCTTCCAGGCCGAAGTCCGTGAGCTGCTGAAGCTCATGATCCATTCCCTGTACAGCCACAGGGAAATCTTCCTCCGCGAGCTGATCTCGAACGCGTCCGATGCGAACGACAAGCTGCGCTTTGCCGCGCTCGCCGATGCCACGCTGCTCGAGGGCGGCGCCGAACTCGGCGTGTGGATAGAGGCGGACGACAAGGCCGGCACCCTCACGGTGCGCGACAACGGCATCGGCCTCTCGCGTGACGAGGCGATCGAGCACCTCGGCACGATCGCCAAGTCGGGCACGGCGGAGTTCTTCCGCCGGCTGACCGGCGACGAGCAGAAGGATTCGCAGCTGATCGGCCAGTTCGGCGTCGGCTTCTATTCGTCGTTCATCGTCGCGGACGAAGTCGAGGTGTTCAGCCGCAAGGCCGGGTTGCCCGCCGCGGCGGCCGTGCGCTGGGCCTCGCGGGCCGACGGCGAGTTCACGGTCGAGACGATCGAGCGGGCGGAGCGTGGCACGAGCGTCGTCCTGCACCTGAAGGACGAAGCGAAGGAATTCCTCGACGCCTTCCGGCTGCGCGCCCTCGTGCGCCGCTATTCCGACCATATCGCCTTTCCCGTGCAGATGCGCAAGGAAGGCGCCGCGTCGCTCGACTACGAGCCGGTCAACCAGGCGAAGGCGCTCTGGACCCGCCCGCGCAGCGAGGTGGGCGACGAGGAGTACCGCGAGTTCTACCAGCATGTGGCGCACGATTTCGACGCCCCGCTCGCCTGGAGCCACAACAAGGTGGAGGGGCGGCGCGAGTACACCAGCCTGCTCTACATTCCCGGGCGCGCGCCGTTCGACCTTTGGCACCGCGAAAGCCCGCGCGGCCTCAAGCTCTACGTGCGCCGCGTGTTCATCATGGACGACGCCGAGCTGCTGCCTTCCTTCCTGCGTTTCATGCGCGGGCTCGTCGATTCGAACGACCTGCCGCTCAACGTGTCACGCGAACTGCTGCAACAGAGTCCGGAAGTCGAAGCGATGCGCGGGGCGCTCGCGAAGCGCGCGCTCGACCTCGTGGCGAGGCTCGCCGCGGACGAGGACCCGGCGAAGTACGCGACTTTCTGGCGCGAGTTCGGCCCGGTGCTGAAGGAAGGCGTGGCCGAGGACGAGTCGACGCGCGAGAAGCTGCTGCCGCTGCTGCGCTTCGCGAGCACGAAGGCCGAGGGCGACGCCGCGAGCGTGAAGCTTGCGGACTATGTCGCGCGCATGCAGCCCGGGCAGGAGCTCATCTACTTCCTCATCGCCGACAGCGTGGCCGCGGCCCGCACGAGCCCCTACATCGAGCGCCTCACGGCCAAGGGCGTCGAGGTGCTGCTGCTCGCCGACCGGATCGACGAGTGGGCCATGGGACGCCTCACGGCCTTCGAGGGCAAGCGCTTCCAGGATGCGACGCGCGGCGACCTCGACCTCGGCAAGCTGGCGGCCGGCGAGGAGGCGCTGCACGACGCGGCGGTGAAGGAAAGCAAGCCGTTGCTGAAGCGCATCAAGGATGCGCTCGGCGAGCGGGTCAGCGAAGTGCGCGTGAGCCGGCGGCTCGCGGAGACGCCCGCCTGCCTCGTGCTCGCCGAACACGAACCCGGCGCGCAGATGCGCCGCATCCTCGCGAGTGCGGGCCAGAAGGCGCCGCAGGGCAAGCCGGTGCTCGAGGTGAACGTCGCCCACCCGCTCGTGCAGCGGCTCGAGGAGCTCGAGGCGGGCGAGGCCTTCGACGAGCTCGCGCTGCTGCTCCACGACCAGGCCGCGCTCGCCGAGGCCGGCGAAGTGGCCAATCCCGGCGATTTCGTGCGCCGGCTCAACCGGGTGTTGTTGCGGCTCGCCGCCCTGCGATAATGCCCGCCCGGATGCGGGAGGCCCGCCATGACCGACACCAAGCGCCTCGATGACTTGCGCGAGCGGCTGTCGCCGCTCGCTTTCCATGTCACGCAGGAGAAGGGCACCGAGCGCGCCTTCACCGGCGAGTACAACGCCAACAAGGCGCAGGGCACCTATAGCTGCGTGGTGTGCGGCACGGCGCTCTTCAGCTCCGATACGAAATACGATTCCGGCTCGGGCTGGCCGAGCTTCTGGTTGCCGCTGGCCGGTGAGCGCGTGACGACAGCGCGCGACTCGAGCCATGGCATGGTGCGTGTCGAGGTCAACTGCGCCCGGTGCGGCGCGCACCTCGGCCATGTGTTCGACGACGGTCCGCGGCCCACGGGGCAGCGGTACTGCATCAATTCCGTTTCGCTCGATTTCAAACCTGACCGGGAGCCCCGCTGAATGCCCAAGTCCCGCCTGACTGCCCTGTTGCTGGCTCTCCTGCCCCTCGCGGCGTGCAGCGCAACCGACCAGCCCCCCGCCACCGACCAGAAGGAGTCCGCCACCGTGTCCGTTGCCATCACCGACCTGAAAGAAGGCAGCGGCCCCGCTGTCGCTGCCGGCCAGGCCGCCGTCGTGCATTACACCGGCTGGCTGTACGACGCCGCGGCGCCCGGGCACAAGGGCAGGAAGTTCGACAGCTCGCATGACCACGGCCAGCCCTTCTCCTTCAGCATCGGTGCGGGCGAGGTGATTGCCGGCTGGGACCAGGGCGTCGCGGGCATGAAGGTGGGCGGGCAGCGCCGGCTCGTGATCCCGCCCGAACTCGGCTACGGCGCGCGTGGCGCCGGCGGGGTGATTCCGCCGGGCGCGACCCTCGTCTTCGACGTCGAACTCGTCGGCATCCAATGAGCGTCGCGCAGCGCCCGGCCGCATCGCTCGCGGCCCTGGGGTTCCTGCTGGCGTCGCCCGCAGGTGCCGCGACCCTGATCCACGCTGGACGCGTGATCGACGGCCTCTCCGACAAAGTGGCGGAACGCCAGACCATCGTGGTCGATGCGGGCCGCATCGCCGCGATCGAACCCGGGTTCCGCGCGCCGGCCGAGGGCGATCGCGTGCTCGACCTGCGCTCGGCCACGGTGATGCCTGGCCTGATGGACATGCACGTGCACATCACGAGCGAGAACAGCCGCACGAGCGAACTGGATCGCTTCAAGAAGAACCCGGCCGATGTCGCGATCGACGGCGTGGTTTACGCACAGCGCACGCTGCTCGCCGGGTTCACGACCGTGCGCGACCTCGGTTCCGAGTTCAATGCCGACATCGCGCTGCGCAACGCGATCAATGCCGGCAAGGTGCCCGGACCGCGGATCTTCGCGGCCGGCAAGGCAATTGCTTCCACCGGCGGCCACGGCGATCCGACCAACGGCATGGCGGATGACCTGCGCCACGGCGAGAGCGGGCCGCTCGACGGTGTGGCCGACGGGCAGGCGGATGCCGCGCAGGCCGTGCGCCAGCGCTACAAGGATGGCGCCGACGTCATCAAGATCACCGCCACGGGCGGGGTGCTCTCGATCGCCAAGAACGGCATGAACCCGCAGTTCACCGAGGACGAGATCCGCACGATCACCGCGACGGCGCGCGACTACGGCTTCAAGGTCGCGGCCCACGCGCACGGCACAGAGGGGATCAAGCGTGCGATCCGCGGCGGCGTCGACTCCATCGAGCACGGCACCTTCCTCGACGACGAGGCCATGCGATTGATGAAGGAGAAGGGCGTGTTCTACGTCCCGACGATCAGCGCGGGCCAGTATGTCTACGAGCGCGCGCAGCAGCCCGGTTTCCTGCCCGAGGTCGTGCGGCCGAAGGCGCTTGCCGTGGGGCCACAGATCCAGCAGACCTTCGCCAGGGCCTGGAAGGCCGGCGTGCCGATCATGTTCGGGACGGATACCGGGGTGTCCGCCCACGGCCAGAATGCGCGCGAGTTTGCATTGATGGTCGAGGCGGGCATGCCGGCCATAGCCGCGATCCGTTCGGCGACCAGCGTGCCGGCGAAGTTCCTCGAGATCGACGATCGCGTCGGCAGCGTCACGGTGGGCAAGCAGGCCGACCTCGTCGCCGTTGCGGGCGATCCGCTCGCCGACATCACGGCCATGCAGCGCGTCAACTTCGTGATGAAGGAAGGCGTCGTCTACAAGGCGCCCTGATGGCCCGCGGCAGCCGAAACCTGATCGGCGGTCCGGCTGGCCAACTCGAGATCCTGCTCGAGGAGCCGGCCGGGACGCCGCCGCGTGCCTTCGGGGTCGTCTGCCACCCACACCCTCTGCAGGGTGGCACGATGGATAACAAGGTCGTCTACACGCTCTCCCGCGCCCTGCAGGACGTCGGCATGCCCACCCTGCGGTTCAATTACCGGGGCGTCGGGCAGAGCGAGGGCACTTACGACGAAGGGCGCGGCGAGACCGAGGATGCGCTCGCGGTCGCCGCGTGGGGGGCCGCGCGCTGGCCGGGCCTGCCCGTGTGGTTCGCGGGCTTCTCGTTCGGCGGCTTCGTCGCGATCAGCGCGTCGCGCCAGCGCGCTGCGCAGCGTGTGGCGGTCGTCGCACCGGCCGTCGGCCGACTGTCGACCTTCAAGGTGGACGGCCCGGCTTGTCCCTGGCTGCTGGTGCAGGGCGACGCCGACGAAGTCATTGCCGCGGATGCGGTGCTCGACTGGGCGCGGGAGCAGGCGCCAGCGCCCGAGATCGCGGTGTTCCCCGGCGTGGGGCATTTCTTCCACGGCAAGCTCACGGAGCTGCGCGAGCGGGTCGGAACCTTTGCCCGAAAAGCAGCAAGCCCGGCGGGGTGACCCCGCCGGGCTTGCTGTTCGAAGAACAGAGGCGCTGGCCTTAGTTCACGAAGGCCTTCAGGCTCTTGAGCGGCATCGCGCGAACCTTCTTGGACGCCGGCTTCGCCTTGAAGGTCATCTTCTCGCCCGTGAACGGGTTGACACCCTCGCGCGCCTTGGTGGCGGGCTTCTTCACGACCTTGAGCTTCAGCAGGCCGGGCAGCGTGAACAGCCCATTGCCGCGCAGGCTCTTGCGGATCACCCCCGACAGCGAGTCGAACACGGACGAGACCTGCTTGCGCGAGAGTCCGGTGTCCTTGCAGATCGCCGCAAGGATTTCCGACTTCGTCGGTGCGCCACCTTTTTTCGCCATTGCCTATTCTCCTGAAAGATTTGGTTAGCCGATCACGCGGCGCGCAAGTCGCGCGATCGCGATTCGGGCGGCAACATAGCATATGCGTATGCGCGCGCAAGGGTTTTTTCGCAACCGGGCCGCGCATAAAACCGCTTGTTTTCCAGTGTCGCGCGCACACCGCCCGGGTCGGCGCACGCGCGGCCTGCTCGACTTTCGATGAATGACGCGAGGTAACCCACTGAAGTTCTCGCTCATCCGCGCAGCAGGATCAGCGCCGCCTGCAACGCGATGCAGGCCCACAGCGGCGACAGGTCGAGGCCCGCGACCGGGGGAATCAGGCGCCGGATGGGCCGCAGGACGGGCTCGCAGAGCGCGGCGAGCAGCGCGGCAACCGGCGAATACTGGTTCGGCGCGATCAGCGAGACGAGCGCATACAGCAGGATGGCGTAGAAGTAGACCCACAGCAGCTTCGAGAGCATGCCGAGCACCGCGAGGCGCAGCCACGTGAGGGCGTCCGGCGGGGCGCCGGCGCGCAGCGCGTAGAGGATGCCGACCTCGGCGAGCGCGACGAGCAGCACCGCGACGATCGAGGCGGTATCGAGCTTGCCGGCCGGCGGCAGCACGCGGCGCAGGGGCATGATGAGCGGGTTCGTGAGCTTCACGATCGCCTGGCTGAGCGGATTGCGGAAATCCGCCCGCACGAGCTGCAGCAGCAGCCGCAGCAGGAAGACGAAATAGACGAGCGAAAGCAGCGTCTCGACGATGTAGATCAGTGCGCTCAAGCAACCTCCGCCAGTTCCCGGCCGCGTTGCACGGCCGCATCGACCGCCGCCGCCACCACGTCGCCGAATTGCGCCAGTTCGAGGCTGCGTAGCGCCGCCTCCGTCGTGCCGCCCTTCGATGTCACCTCGGCGCGCAGGCGCGCGAGATCCCCGTCGCCCAGGCTCGCGAGGCAGCCCGCGCCGTAAAGCGTGGCGACCGCGAGGCGATGGGCCGTCGCCGGCTCGAGGCCGAGGCGCGTGCCGTTCTGCGCGAGTTGCTCGGCGAGCAGGAAGAAATAGGCAGGTCCGCTGCCGGAGACCGCGGTGACGACGTCGATGTCGGCCTCGCGCCCGACCCAGACGGTTTCGCCGACCGCCGCCATCACCGCCTCGGCGCGCTGGCGCGCCTCGGCGGGGGTGTCGGTCGGGGCGTGCAGCCCCGTGATGCCGGCGCCGCAGAGCGCCGGCCGGTTGGGCATCGCGCGCACGAGAGGCACGCCGGCGCCGCACCAGGCGGCAAGCGAGGCAAGCCGGATGCCCGCCGCGATCGAAATGACGAGCGGCCGGCGTTCGGCGAGCACGGGCGCGAGCGGCGCCACGACCTGCGCCATGAGCTGGGGCTTGACCGCGAGCACGAGGATGTCGGCTGCGGCGGCCGCCTCGGCGTTGTCCGCCGAGGTGCGAATCCCGAAATCCCTCGCCAGCGCCTCGCGCGTCGGCGCGTGCGGCTCGGCGACGAACAGGCCGGCCGGCGCCGCGCCGCGCGCCAGCAGGCCGGAGATGAGGGCGCGGCCCATGTTGCCGCCGCCGATGAAGGCAATGTGCTGTCCGGACATGCGCGGATGTTACCTGCTCAGGGCGGCGGCGCGCTGCGCGGGCCGAAAACGGCCGTGCCGATGCGCAACAGCGTAGCGCCTTCCTCGATCGCCGCCTCGAAATCGCCGCTCATGCCCATCGACAGCGTGTCGAGGTCGAAGCCCGTCGCACGCAGCGAGGCGAGGGACTCGCGCAACAGGGCAAACCAGTGGCGCTGCCGCGCCGGCTCGGTTTCCGCCGGCGGCAGGCACATCAGGCCCCGCAGGCGCATGCGTGGCAGCGCGCGGATCGCAGCGGCGAGCGTTGCCACCTCGCCAGGGGCCACGCCGCCCTTGCCGCTTTCCGCCGCCACGTTCACCTGGATGCAGACATTGAGCGGCGGCGCGTGAAAGGGGCGCTGCGCCGCGAGGCGCTCGGCCAGCTTCAGCCGGTCGACGCCATGGACCCACGAGAAGTGTTCGGCAACGGCCCGCGTCTTGTTGGCCTGCAGGCTGCCGATGAAATGCCAGGTGAGGTCGAGGTCCGCGAGCGCCTCGATGCGGGGCAGGGCTTCCTGCAGGTAGTTCTCGCCGATGTGCGCCACGCCCGCCGCCGCGACCTCGCGCACGCTCTGCGCGCCCTGGCCCTTGGCCACCGCCAGCAGCGTGACGGAGTCGACATTCCTGCCGCAGCGCAGGGCGGCGGCGGCGATCGCCGCGCGCACATTTCGCACATTCTCCGGCAAATTCTGCGGACCGATTAACATATTGGACGCGGACCCCCTCCGCTATACTGCGGCCGCTTCTCGCGAGGATTTCGCATGGCCGTCGATATCGCGCAACTGCTTGCGTTTGCCGTAAAAAACAACGCCTCGGACCTGCACCTGTCCTCGGGCGTGCCGCCGATGATCCGCGTCGACGGCGACATGAAGCGCATCAACATGCCGGCACTGTCCCACAAGGAAGTGCACAGCATGGTGTATGACATCATGAACGACAAGCAGAGGAAGTCCTACGAGGAGTTCTTCGAGACGGACTTTTCGTTCGAGATCCCGAAGCTCGCGCGCTTTCGCGTCAACGCCTTCAACCAGAACCGCGGCGCCGGCGCCGTGTTCCGCAACATCCCGTCGACGATCCTGTCGCTCGACGACCTCGCCGCGCCGAAGATCTTCCGCGACCTGTGCATGCTGCCGCGTGGTCTCGTGCTGGTCACCGGCCCGACCGGCTCCGGCAAGTCGACCACGCTCGCCGGCATGGTCAACCACTGCAACGACAACCGCCCGGACCACATCCTCACGATCGAGGACCCGATCGAGTTCGTGCACGAGTCGAAGCGCTCGCTCGTCAACCAGCGCGAAGTGCACCGCGACACTCTCGGCTTCAGCGAAGCGCTGCGCTCGGCGCTGCGCGAGGACCCCGACGTGATCCTGGTCGGCGAAATGCGCGACCTCGAGACGATCCGCCTCGCGCTCACCGCCGCCGAGACCGGCCACCTCGTGTTCGGTACGCTGCACACGAGCTCGGCTGCGAAGACCATCGACCGCGTGGTCGACGTGTTCCCCGCGGCCGAGAAGGAAATGGTGCGCTCGATGCTTTCCGAGTCGTTGCGCGCGGTGATCTCGCAGACCCTGATGAAGCGCATCGGCGGCGGCCGCGTTGCGGCCCACGAGATCATGATCGGCACCCCCGCGATCCGGAACCTGATCCGCGAGGGCAAGATCGCGCAGATGTATTCATCGATCCAGACCGGCCAGGCGCAGGGCATGCAGACGCTCGACCAATGCCTCACCGAGCTGGTGCAGAAGGGCGTCGTAAGCAAGGAAGAGGCGCGCTACAAGGCGCAGAACAAGGACGCACTCTAGAGGACTGCCATGGATCGCGATCAAGGCATCAAGCTCATGCAGGACCTGCTCCGCCGCGTGGTGGAGAAGAAGGCGTCCGACCTGTTCATCACGGCCGGCTTCCCGCCGGCGATCAAGATCGACGGCGAAGTGCGCCCGCAGAGCGAGCGCGCGCTGACCGCCGAGCAGTCCGCGGTGCTGGTGCGCGCCATCATGAACGACCGGCAGACGAAGGAATTCGACGCCAGCAAGGAATGCCAGTTCGCGATCGCGCCGCCCGGCATCGGCCGCTTTCGCGTCAGCGCCTTCGTGCAGCAGGGCCAGACCGGCTGCGTGATCCGCCTGATCAACTCCAAGATCCCGAGCTTCGAGGAGCTCGACCTGCCGCCGATCCTGAAGGAAGTCGTGCTGTCGAAGCGCGGCCTCGTGATCATCGTCGGCGGCACCGGCTCGGGCAAGTCGACCACGCTCGCCGCGATGGTCGGCTACCGCAACGAGAAGACCCGCGGCCACATCGTCACGATCGAGGACCCGGTCGAATACGTGCACCAGCACAAGGGCTGCGTGATCACGCACCGCGAGATCGGCGTCGACACCGACAGCTGGCACGCGGCGCTCAAGAACACGCTGCGCCAGGCGCCCGACGTGATCCTGATCGGCGAGATCCGCGACCGCGACACGATGGAGTACGGCATCCAGTTCGCCGAGACCGGCCACCTCGTGCTCGCGACCCTGCATGCCAACAGCGCCAACCAGGCGCTCGACCGCATCATCAACTTCTTCCCCGACGAGCGGCGCGAGCAGTTGCTGATGGACCTGTCGCTCAACCTGCGCGGCCTCGTCTCGCAGCGCCTGATCCCGCGCGAATCGGGCAGCGGGCGCATCGCGGCGATGGAGATCATGCTCAACTCGCCGCTGATCCAGGACCTGATCTTCAAGGGCGAGGTGGCGAAGATCAAGGAAGTGATGGCGCGCTCGACCCGCATCGGCATGAAGACCTTCGACCAGGCGCTGTTCGAGCTCTACGAGACGGGCTACGTGTCCTACGAGGACGCGCTGCGCAACGCCGACTCGAAGAACGAGCTGCGCCTGAAGATCAAGCTCGAGAGCAAGCGCGAGAACAAGCACGTCGATGACGGCGGTGCGCTGCGCATCGTCGAGGAAGAGCAGGGGCGCGTGATATGAAGGCGACGCCGAAGGCCGTGGGCTCGAGCGGTGACACGACGACGCAGGCACCCGCGGTGCCGGAATCATCGCTCGCGATCAACACCCGTCCGCTGTTCAAGCTGATGGTGGAGAAGAAGGCCTCGGACCTCTTCTTCACCTCGAACGCCCCGATCAAGATCAAGATCGAGGGGCAGATCTTCCCGGTCAACAAGCAGATCCTGACGCCGGAGACGGTGCGCCAGTCGGCCTACGCGCTGATGACGCCCGAACAGCTCGAGTTCTTCCATCGCGAGCTCGAGATCGACTTCGCGATCTCCGAGCCGGGCCTCGGGCGCTTTCGCGTCAACGTGTTCCACCAGCGCGGCTTCCCCGCGATGGTCATGCGCTACATCACCGCGGACATGCCGAAACTCGAGACGCTCGGCCTGCCCGAGGTGTTCCGCGAGCTGATCATGCTGAAGCGCGGCCTGATCCTGCTGGTCGGCGCCACCGGTTCCGGCAAGTCGACCACGCTCGCGTCGATGATCAACTACCGCAACGAACATTCCTCGGACCACGTCGTCACGATCGAGGACCCGATCGAGTTCCTGCACACCAACAAGCGCTCGATCGTCAACCAGCGCGAGGTCGGGCTCGACACCAAGAGCTACGAGCGCGCGCTCAGGAGCGTGATGCGCGCCGCGCCCGACGTGATCCTGGTCGGCGAGATCCGCGACCGCGACACGATGCAGGCCTGCATCAACCTGTCCGGCACCGGCCACCTCGTGCTCGCGACGCTGCACGCGAACAACTGCGCCGAGACGATGGATCGCATCATCAACATGTTCCCGCGCGACCAGCACGCGCAGATCTTCCTCGACCTGTCGCAGTACCTGAAGGCGATCGCGGCGCAGCGGCTCGTGTTCGGCAAGGACGGCAAGCGCCTTGCCGCGGTCGAGGTGATGCTCAATACGCCGCATATCTCCGAACTCGTCAAGAAGGGCGACGTGTCGGGCATCAAGGAAGCGATCGTGCAGAGCAGCGAGCGCAACGTGCAGAGCTTCGACTCCTCGCTCTACCAGCTCGTCAAGCAGGGCCGCATCGAGCTCGAGGAGGCGCTCAACAACGCCGACTCGCGCACCAACCTCGAGGCGAAGATCAACTTCGGCTGAATGCAGCACTGCGGCCAGGGAATCGGCAGGTCACTGCTGCTCGCGTTGCTTGGCGCGACGGGCGGCTTGCACGCCATCGCGGGCGACCGGGGCGAGCCGCAGGGAGTCGAGATCAACGGCCTGATCATGCAATCGAGGATAGTGCGCGACTACTACCCTCCCGCGATGCGCAGGACGGCGACACCGGGCCGCGTGTCGCTTGCCTACTCGGTCGATGCCGATGGCCGCGTCATCCGCATCACCCCACTCGTTTCCGATTCTGCCGCCTTCGAACCCGGCGCGGTGCAGATGCTCATGGACATGCGCTTTGCCGTGCCGAAAGGCTGGGAAGCGAGCGGCGGGCCCTGGCGCAGGTTCCGCATCCAGGTGACGTTCGTGATCGGGGGCCGGCAGCCGCTGCCCGTCTGGGCGGAAGGGGAGAACGTCCTTCTGGTCACGGCGTCCGCTCCGGGCCGACGCTAGCCCGCGAACACCGCATACGCATCGAACACCGGCCCATCGACGCACACCCGCTTCATCGCCGGGCCCGCGTCCGTCTCGACCTGCACCGCGCAGCCGGCGCAGCCGCCCACCGCGCAGGCCATGAATTCCTCGAGCGAGACCTGGCAGGGGAGTGCGTACTTGCGCGCCACCCGCGCGGTCGCGGCGAGCATCGGCGTCGGGCCGCAGGCGAAGATCTCGATTTCCGCGAGGCGCGCCGGCGGCTGCGCCGCGAGCCACGCGTCAGCGAGGTCGGTGACGAATCCGTCGTGGCAGCCGGGAAAGCCGGACTTGCTCGCGAGCCGGCTCGGCACGCCGAGCCCGTCGAGGAAGGGCATCGCCGCGATCACGCCCTCGGGCATGCCCGGCACGAGGATCGTCGAGGGGCGCATCGCGAAAGGGAACGGAATCTCCGAGCCCATCAATACGAGCGGCTGCCAGCGCGCGTCGTCGCGTCCGGCCAGCCGCTCGGCGAGGAACACCATGGGCGGGATGCCGACGCCCCCGCCGATCATGAGCGTGAGCGGGCGCGCGGGGTGTGGCGCGAAGCCGTGGCCGATCGGGCCGAGCACCGAGATCGCATCGCCGGCCTTGCGCGCGGCGAGCGCGGCGAGCCCGCCACCCACGACCTTGAAGAGCACGTCGATCCAGCCGGCGGCGGGGTCCGTCCGCATGATCGACAGGGGCCGGCGCATGGGGATGTCGGGGTCGCAGGTGAGGTGCACGAACGCGCCCGGCGCCGCCATCGCGGCGCACTTCGGCGCCTCGATGCGCAGGATGTACTGTTCGCCGGGGAAGGATTCGGTACGCAGCAGGCGCCCTTCCTCGAGGTGGATGCTGCCGCGGTGCGCCTTGCTCATGCGGTGGCTCCGTTTCCGGCGCGGGCCACGGTCGCGAGCACCGCCATGCGCACGGCGACCCCATTGCGCACCTGGTCGCGGATCGCGGACTGTGGTCCGTCGGCGACCTCGGAGGCGATTTCGACCCCGCGGTTCATCGGCTGCGGGTGCATCACGATCGCGTCGGGCTTCGCGAGCCTGAGGCGCTCGCTGGTGAGGCCGAACGCGCGGAAGTAGGCATCCGGGTCGAGTTGCGCCTCGTCGAGCATGCGTTCCCGCTGGATCCTGAGCATCATCACGACGTCGGCGTCCCGCAGCCCCGCCTCGAGGTCGGTGTAGCGCGCGCAGCCGCGGAATTCATCGTCGCCGGGCAGCAGCGCGGGCGGCGCGACGACGCGCAGCTCGGCCACGCCGAGGGTCGCCAGCGCGTGGTAGGCGGAGCGCGCGACGCGCGAGTGGCGGATATCGCCGACGATCGCGACGGCGAGGCCCTTGATGCGGCCCTTGCGCTGGCGGATCGTCAGCGCGTCGAGGAGGCCCTGGGTCGGGTGCGACACGCTGCCCTCGCCGGCGGAGAGCACCGAGACGTGCGGCGCCACGCTCGCGGCGACGAGCGCCGGCACGCCGGCCTCCGCATCGCGGATCACGAACACGTCGACGTGCAGCGACTCGAGCGTAAAGACGGTGTCGAGCATGCTCTCGCCCTTGATGCGCGAGGAGAGCTGCATTTCGAGGTTGACGACGTCGGCGCCGAGGCGCTTGGCGGCCAGCTCGAAGGAGACGCGGGTGCGCGTCGAGGGTTCGGTGAACAGGTTCGCGACGGTCAAGCCGGCCAGCAGCCCGGTCGACGGCGGGCGTGCGCCGAGCGGGCGCACGAAGGCTTGCGCGCGATCGAGCAGGGCTTCGAGTTCGCGCCGCGACAGGCCCTCGAGCGTCAGCAAGTGGCGCAGCGAACCGTCCGCGCGCGTCTGTCTCGTCATCGTTGCCCTTCCAGCCATCGTTCCAGGATCACCACCGCGGCCGCGCTGTCGATGTCTTCCTTGCGCACCCGGCGGCGGCGCGCGCCGCTCGCGCGCTGTGCCTTGAGCTTCGCGGTCGCCTCGATCGAAGAGTAGCGCTCGTCCACCAGCTCGACCGGCAGCGCGAAGCGCGCCGCGAGCCCGGCGGCGAATCGCCGCGCGAGGGCAGTCATCTCGCTGGCCTCGCCGTCGGCATTATAAGGCGCGCCCACGACCAGTACGTGCGGCCCACTGTCCGCGACCGCGCGCGCCATGGCGTCCCAGTCCGGCTCGCCCGCGACGGCGGTGATCGCGCCGCGCGGCGCTGCGCTGCGCGTGAGCGTGTCGCCCACCGCGAGCCCGATGCGCCGCAGGCCGAAGTCGAAGGCGAGCGCGATGCGTACGCGGTCAGGCGTGCCCGGCAAAGGGAGTCATCTTCCCGAGGTCGATCCCGAGCAGGCGCCAGACCGCGGGCCAGCGTTCCTCGTAGGGCAGCCCGAACACGATGCCTTCGTCGGCAGGGATCGACAGCCAGGCGTTGTCGAGCATTTCCCGCTCGAGCTGTCCCGACTCCCAGCCCGCGTAGCCGAGCGCGATGAAGGCGTCCTCGGGTCCCTCGCCGCTTGCCATGGCCGCCAGCACGTCGCGCGAGGTCGTCACCTGGATGAGCCCCGAGACCTGGTGGCTCGAGTCCCAGTTGCCGCCCGGCCGGTGCAGCACGAAGCCGCGATCGGTGTGCACCGGGCCGCCGCGCAGCACGGGGCGCTCGCCGATGCGGTCGTCGCGCGGGTCGAGTTTCATCTGCGAGAGCACGTCGGCGAGCTTCATCGGCAACGGCTTGTTGACGACGATGCCGAGCGCGCCCCGTTCGACGCTGTGCTCGCAGATCAGGGTGACGGTCTGGGCGAAATTCGGGTCCGCCAGCGAGGGCATCGCGACCAGCAGGTGATTCGTGAGTGAAGACTCAGAGCCCATGCCGGAAGTATGGGCACTCACGCCGGATCGCGCTAGCGAGAATCGGCCGGCGCCGTCACGGTTCCGCGCGCCGCGCGCCCGCCCGCGAATTCCCACGCGTAGGCAAAACGCAACACGCGGTAATTCGCCGCGAGCTCGCGCGGAAACGGCTCGAAAGGGCTCGCGAGCTTCAGGATGGAGACCGCTGCCGCATCGAGCGCGGGCGAGCCACTTGTACGCCGCACGATCGCCGACTCGAGCTTGCCGTCCGCGCCGATCGCGACTTCCAGCACCGGGCTCGAGGTGCCGGGCGCCTGGCGCGCTGCGGCCGGAAAGTTCAGGGTGCCGAGCCGTTCCACCTTGCGCCGCCAGGCATCGAGGTAGGGCGCGAGGCTCGACTCGCGCGTATCCGGCGTGATCCAGAGTTCGGCGCGTTCCTTGCCCGCGAGATCGCTCGAGTCGAGGTCCTCGCCGGCCACGGCGCTTGGCGCGTCGCTCGGGCGGGTCGCCGGCGCCGACCTCGAGTCGCGACGCAGGGCGGCGACCGATCCCAGGTAGCGCATCGTGCTCGACGGCGCGCTCGAGGCGATGACGCGCTCCGCGGCCTCGGCCTGCTGTTCGGGTGGTTCCGGTGGCGGGCCGCCGGCACGGGCCTGGCTGCGCGGCGTGCGGGCGTTCTCTCCCGAGCCCGAGCCGAGCTGCGTGCGCTGCGCGAGGTAGGCGGCGTCGTCGTTGCGGTCGGCCTCGGGTACTTCGGTCGAGACCAGCAGCACCTGCAGGCCGGGGGCCGCGCCGCTGCCGCTCGCCGCGCCGAAGGTGATGCCGAGGATCACGACGCCATGCAGCAGCGCGGCGAGGAACGCCGTGGTCACCAGCCGGTCCCGGACCGGGGCGATGCCTTCCTTCACCGTGAGCGCTGCACTGGCCACGCGCGGATTATAGGCGCCGCTCGATCGCTTCCATGAGAACTGCGCCAATGTCGAGGCCGAATTGCTTGTCGAGTTCGCGGATGCCGGTCGGGCTCGTCACGTTGATTTCGGTGACGAAGCCGCCGATCACGTCGAGGCCGACGAACAGCATGCCCTCGGCGGCGAGCTTCGGGCCGATCTCGGCCGCGAGCCAGCGGTCGCGGTCGTTGAGCGGGCGGCCCACTCCCTTCGCGCCGGCCGCCAGGTTGCCGCGGTGGTCGCTCGCGTCGGGGATGCGCGCGAGTGCGTACGGGATCGGCTCGCCGTCGACGAGCAGGATGCGCGAGTCGCCCGTCTCGACGATCTCGGGCAGGTACTTCTGCACGATGCCGAAGCGGCTGCCGTAATCGGAGAGCGTCTCGAAGATCACGTTCGCGTTCTTGTCGCCCGCCTCGACCACGAAGATCGAGCGCCCGCCCATGCCGTGGAGCGGCTTCGCCACGATCCTGCCATGCTCGGCGAGGAAGGCGCCCATGCGGGCCATGTCGCGCGTAATGAGCGTTGGCGCACAGCATTGGGGGAACCACGCCGTGTACACCTTCTCATTCATGTCGCGCAGGCCCCGGGGCCGGTTGACGACCAGCGCGCCGGCGGCCTCCGCCCGCTCGAGGATGTATGAGGTGTAGATGTATTCGGTGTCGAAAGGAGGGTCCTTTCGCATGAGGATGCAGTCGAGTTCGCCGAGAGCGAGCTCGCGGGCCTCGCCGAGCGTGAACCAGTTCACGGGATCCGCCCGCACCGTGAGCGCCCTGGCGCTTCCCCGGGCGACGCCGTCGCGCAGCGTGAGGTCCGCCAGCTCGAGGTACCACAGCCGCCAGCCGCGGCTGGCGGCGGCCAGCAGCATGGCCAGGGTCGAGTCCTTGGCGTACTTGATGCCGGCGATGGGATCCATCACCACGGCGAGGTTTCGCTCCACTGTCATCCGGGGCTCCTTGTCGCCCGCCGCATGCCAAAAACGTGACGCGACCGGCATGGCGGGGGGTATACCGATATGTTAAAACGCGCAGCAGCTTGCCTGTCGATTCTGCGCGAAAATGCGCCGGGAGTAGTGCTCAAGTGAATGGCGCCAGTTCGAAGCTCGAGGGCCTGAAGGTCCTCGTCATCGATGACAGCAAGACCATCCGTCGCACGGCCGAAACGCTGCTGACGAAGGAAGGTTGCGAGGTCTTCACCGCCATCGACGGCTTCGACGCGCTCGCGAAGATCGCCGACCACCAGCCCGACATCGTGTTCGTCGACATCATGATGCCGCGGCTCGACGGCTACCAGACCTGCTCGCTGATCAAGCACAACAAGGTCTACAAGTCGATCCCCGTGATCATGCTGTCCTCGAAGGACGGGCTGTTCGACCGCGCCCGCGGCCGCATCGTCGGCTCCGAGCACTACCTCACCAAGCCCTTCACCAAGGACGAGTTGCTGGCCGCAATCGAGTCGCATGTCGGGAGATGAAGGCGATGGCGCTGATACTCATCGTGGACGATTCGCCGACCGAAGTGCACGTCTTCCAGAAGGCGCTCGAGCGGCACGGCTACAAGACGGCGACCGCCACTGACGGCGCCGAGGGCGTGCGCATGGCGAGGGAGATCCGGCCCGATCTCATCTTCATGGACATCGTCATGCCGAACATGAACGGCTACCAGGCCACCCGCGCGCTGTCGAACGACCCGCACACGCGCGCGATCCCGATCGTGATGGTCACCTCCAAGGGCCAGGAGACCGACAAGATCTGGGGGCTGCGCCAGGGCGCCATCGACTACATGGTCAAGCCCGTGTCGCCCGACCAGCTCGTCGCGAAGGCGCAGGCGACGCTTGCCGCCTGACATGACCGACGCAGTCTCACTCAGGAGCCTGCGCGACCGGCCCTACGAGCTGCTCTCGGAGCTCGAGCGGCGCGGGCGCGCCGTCTCGGCGCAGGTGGCGCAGGAGGGATCGGCCGGCCGCGAATGGGTCGGGGTCGCGCTGCGCATGGCGGGCGAACTGTTCCTCGTCGCGCGCGACGAGACGCGCGAGGTGCTCGGCGTGCCCGGTGCGCTGACGCGGGTGCCGGGCGCGAAGGGCTGGGTCAAGGGGCTCGCGAACGTCCGTGGCCAGCTGCTGCCGGTGCTCGACCTGCGTCAGTTCCTCGGTAGCGGCCAGACGCCGGTGACGCGCAATGCGCGCATCGTCGTCGCGCACCACCGCGAGATTCCCGCGGGCCTGCTGGTCGATGAGGTGCTCGGCTTCAGGCGGTTCGCGGAAGCGGAGTTTTCCGGGGACGTGCCGCCCACGGTGGTGCGGTGCGAACGTTACCTCGCCGGCAATTTCCGGCGTAGCCAGGAGCAGTGGCCCGTGCTCAGCCTGCGTACGCTGATCGAGAGCCCGGCGTTCCTGGATGCGGCAGCCTGACAAGACGATGACAACCCAAGACAACCAGTCGCTGTCCCGTGCCGCCCGTCGGCTCGGCACCTACGCAGTGGCATCGGCCGCGCTCGCGCTGGCAGCGGTGGCCGCGTATGCACTGCTCGGGCGCGGCGGCATGACGGCGGACGGTGCTGCGGCGGCGAAAGCCCTGCAGGGCCTCTCGCTCGACGCCACGGCCGCGGCGCGCGGTGACGCGGCCGCACTGCGGGGTGTTGCCGACAATGCCGCCGCGCTGGCCGGGATCGCCCGGCGCGCACCGGATGCGGCGTGGGTGCGCGACAAGCGCTGGGCGGGCCTGCAGGCGGACGCCGCCGCGCTTTCGGATTCGGCGGTCGCGCTCGCGGGGGCCGCCACGGCCGCGCGTACCGTGCGCGATACCGCCGCGGTGATGGCCGACGAAGTCGCGCGCATGCAGTCCGCCGTCCCGGGCGCCGCCACGAGCGCGGTGATCGGCCGGCCCTTCGATCTTTTTGCCACCGCGCTCGCCCGCATCGAGCTCGATGTGGGCCGGTTGGCCGCGGCGAGCGACGATCCGGCCGCCATCGCCAGGCGCCTCGCCGAGAACACCGATTACGTCGGCAAGGTCGTCCGGGGGCTTGCGGGGACGGATGCCGCGCTCGGCCTGCCGCGCGCCTCGGGCGCCGAGGCGGAGCGGCGCGCCCGCGCGCTCGTGGAAGAGTTCGATGCGCTCTCGGGCGCCGTCACG
>WBZN01000284.1_pt1 | contig 53938 bp, 55 predicted proteins | sample 5204281 | NCBI WGS metagenome assembly WBZN01 (sample SAMN12344347, study PRJNA552823) | activated sludge metagenome | biome: Activated sludge suspended growth; feature: Nitrification reactor; material: Wastewater; isolation source: activated sludge from nitrification reactor of wastewater... | reverse complement strand
CACGGCCGCCGCCTGAAGACCCTCCGTGGCCTTACCCCTGACGAATACGTCGCACGCATATGGACAGAAGACCCCGGCCGATTCAAAATCGATCCGTACCGCCACTCCTCGGGACTAAACACCTAGTTTTCACGAAAGGTGTCTCGATGCCCCGGTCTCACCTACCCCCACGGTCTTTCTCGGCCGACCGACGGAGCGTGCTCGGCGGCCTTGCTTGTGCGACAGCCTTCGTGCGAACCGTTTTCGCTGCGGAGTCTGTCGGCCTCGTCGAAGCGTCGATCGGCGCCGCCAACGCCGAGGCGCGCGGGGTGACGCGCTCGCTCGTCACAGGGGCCGATATTTTCGTCGGCGATCTCGTCAGCACTAGCCAAACGGCGCGGCTCGTTATGCTGCTCGGCGCGGCGACCCGGGTGCGTCTCGGGGCGAACACGCGGCTTCGCGTCGATAAGTTCCTCGCCGCGACAGGAGGCGAGCTCCGATTCGATTCCGGCGCCTTGCTGATCGATCGCGACGAGGGGGCGCCGCCGACTAATCTGCGCGCCCGGTCGCCGTTCGGCACGATCGCCTTGCGCGGCACGCGGGTTTTCGCGGGGCCGAGCAATGGCAAATTCGGCGTCTTCGTCGAACGCGGGATCGTCGATTTCACCGCCGGCGGCGCGACGGTGCGGCTCACGGCCGGCGAGGGATCCGATGTTCAGCGGCCGGGCGACAAGCCCTCGCCGCCCAAGCGGTGGCCCTCCGAACGGGCGGTGGACGCTCTTGCCAGCGTCTATTGAGGAACAGGCTCGAAAGCTTCGAGTTCCTCGCTGACGCCGCGGACGCGGATCTTGCCGACCGACCGGACCGAGCCGGCCGGGAGGCGCGCCGCCGCCGTCGGCCCGATGCAGATCGTCGTCCCCAACGTCTTGTTGGCGGCTTCGAGGCGAGCGGCGATGTTGATCGCCATTCCATGCGCGGTATAGTCGAGCTTGCGCCTGCCTCCGACGTCTCCGATGATGACCGGCCCGGTTTCGAGGCCGATGCGGGTGCGGCCGAGGCCGAGCGCGCGCGCCTGCGGCAGATCGCGAAATCCGGCGCAGGCTTTGCTCAACGCGAGCGCGCATTCGACCGCCCGTTTCGGATGATCGGGCAGGTCGAGCGGCGCGTTGAACAGCGCGTGGATGGCGTCGCCAATGATCTTGTCGACCATGCCGCCATGTTCGACGATGATGTCGGCGAGCATCTGGAAATAGGCGTCGAGGAGCGCGATGAGGTCGCGCGGCTCCGCGCGCTCGCTCATTTCGGTGAAGCCCTCGATATCCGTGAACAGCGCCGTCACCTCGCGCGTCTCGCCTTCGAGGCGGAGCTCGCCGGGGCTTGCAAGAATGCGCGCCACGACTGCGGGCGCAAGGTGTTGCTCGAACCTGCCGCGCAGGCGTCGCTCCCGGCGGTCAATGGCGATTGCGGCGGTCAAGGCCGGGGCCGTAAAGAGCAGAGCGGCGAGGCCGGGGGGGCCGACAGGATCGATCAGGAGATTGCGCCAGCGCAGCGACGCGACGGCCAGGATAATCCAGCCGGCCATGAGAGCGCCGACCAGGAGCAAGCCGCGAATCGGCCGAAGGAAGGCGCCCGCGAGGATGGCGAAGAGACCGAGCAGCAGCGCGCCGGCCGTCTCGATATAGCCGAGCGAAGGCGGCCGCACTGGAATGTCGCCGGACAACAGCGTCGCGATGGCGTCCGCCTCGATCTGCACGGTCGGGGCCGCCTCGGCTTTGGCGGTGCGGCGAAGGATGCCGACTTCGGGCGCGCTGCTGCCGATGAGCGCGATGCTGTTCTTGATCAAACCTGGATCGAAGCGACCGTCGAGGACGCTTTCGGCGGAAATCGTGCGCCGCCGCCAGATCTCCGGCGGCGAGGCGCGGAAGCGCAGACTCGCGTCATCCCCCATCGGCGCGATGAGATCGCCGATCCGAAGGCGCGGCGTCGGCCCTTCGAGGATCAGGACCGTTGCCTCGCGCGCGACGCGCACGGTCTCCACAGCGAGACCCGCGGCCGGCTCGCCAGCGGCGAGCGCCAGCAAAGGCGTGCGGCGGGCGACGCCGTCCGCGTCATTCTCGAAGACGACGAGGCCGACGCCTGCGGCGGCGTCGGCAAGCCTCGGAATAGGCCCTATCGCGGCTTCACTGCTCCAAATGCGGGGCAATCGCGGCGCGCCGCGCACGAGGACGGGCGTCGTCGTCTCAAAGGCCGCCTCGGCCTTTTGCGCCAAAACGGCGCCGAGCACGCAGGGCGCGCGCTTCAGCGCCTCAGCGAGATCCGCGTCGCCGTCGGCGAGTTCGTGCGCGATGGCGGCAAGGTCGCCGCGGCCGGTTTCGGATGCGAGGCGGCGGGCGACCGAAGCGGGCGCAAGTCTGTCGTTTCCGGCGAGCAGCATATCAAGGCCGACGACGCTTGGCCCTTGCGCGGCGAGAGCGTCGACGACCCGCGCCAGCAGCGACCGGCTCCATGGCCAGGGGCCGTACCGCCGCAGGGTTTCGCTGTCGATGTCGATGACGACGATCGCCGGAGAGGCTGGCCCGCGCGAATAGGGCAGTTGCAGGTCAAGCGAGTTTTCTCGCAGGAAACTACGAACGCCGCCCGCGTCAAAGGTCCACAACGCCCCGAGGGCGAGAAGAGCAAGGACGCCGACGGTCAGCGCGGCGGAAGCGGGCCATTTGCGTTTCATGTCCGCTCAATAGGGCTGTCGCGAGCGCAATAGCGCCGGCGCAGGACGCGGGCCGGATGTTTCCTTCGGAGGATGCGACGGAGCGGCGGCCTCGCCAACCGGCCTGGCGCATGTTTCGAAAAAGTTGACCGACTTTCGACGAGAACATGCTCATCGATCGGTCGCGATTTCGCCCGGTCGGAAAGCGCGCCAGCGCAGATTGATCGGGCAGAATTCGCCGCCTATTCGCCCGTGGCGTCGTGAACCATGGCGGCGAGACGATCGACATCCTTGACGACGAGCGCGCCGTCGCGGCGCCCGACGACGCCGATCCGCGACAGCCGATTGAGTTCGCGGGTGACCGCTTCCCGGTGCGTGCTGACCCGGCTCGCGATCTCGGCATGTGTCGGCGCCGCCCATATGCACGCCGACTTGCCCTCCCGAGGGGCCAGATTGGCCATGCGCAAAACCTCGGCCTGAATGCGGTTGCTGACGGCGAGCGCGCTGAATTCATAAATTCGCGTCGTCAGCTCACGCACTTTGACGACGAGATGGCGCGCGAGCGCCAGCGTCGCCGCCGGCTCGGATTGCAGGATGGCGCGGAAGGCGACGGCTGACATCGAGGCGACGAGGCACTCGGTCCGCGCCTCGACGCTGGTCGATCGCGGCGCGCCGTCGAGGGCAGCGTATTCGCCGAAAATTTCGCCCGGCCCCAGATCGTCAAAGATCACACCCTTGCCGAGCAGGGAGTAAATGCTGGCGCGGGCTTCCCCGGCGACGACGAAAAACACCTCGCCGGAAGCGTCGAGATAATCGACGATCGGCTCCCCGGGCCCGTAGCGGCGCCAGCTGCAGCGTCTTTCGATCCGCGCCAGGGCGTCGGGACCAAGATCCGCGAAGATCGCAACCTTCGCCAGCGATGGCGAATCCTGTGTTTCGCGAGTTGAGGTCATGGATGTTGCTCCTTCGCTCGACCTGTCCCGTTGGCGGCGTCGGGAGGAAATTGACGCATCGACCGGCCTGCCGCTGTGGCCTTTCCCACAAGGGCCCGTGCGCGCGCTCGAGCGGCGGGAAGGCTTGGCTTGCGCCCTGGCTGCGATAGCGCTTCCGGCGGCAGGGCGCGCGGCGATCAGCTCAAACGGGGCGCCCCTGAAGCGGCTCGCCGGCCTCGCCGCCAGCGCCCGCGCCGGCCGGCGGCTTTTCGCCCGCGGGCGGCCTTTGCAGATCGCGCAAGACGCCGCGCAAGAAGACCTCGATTTCCGGCGACATGGAGGAGAAACGGACCGAAAAATCCGTCGCCGCTCCAGTCGCCATCCCGACAACCTTGGCGTAGAGCGCGCCGGGAATCTCCTGGCCATTGTCGTCCCTGAGCCGCATCTCGAGATTGCTCAGAAGCGGCGCGGGACTCTCGAGGCGCACATCCGCGCTCTTTGCCGAAAGCTTGGTCAAGGATCCCTTGAGGTTTTCCTTGCCGAGGCAGCTTCCTTCGACAATCACGTATCGCAGCGCAATCTCCTTGAGCAGCGCAACAAGCGCGTCTTTCGGCTGAACGAGCGAGAGCTTATGCGGCCCGCCGATTCCCAGAGCTTCGAACAGCAGCACCGGCTGCTCGATGCCCTTCGCCCTCACCTCCATCTGCTTGCCGGTTCGAAGCATATGCCCGACCTCCCGGCGCGTCGCCTCGGAGACCAGAATCTGCCCGCCAGTGGTATAGGACTGGATGCGCGAGGTGAGGTTCACGTGGCTGCCGACGACCCCGTATTTGAGCCGTTCGGCCGAGCCGATGTTGCCCATCACCACCTGCCCCGTATGGATGCCGACTCCCATCTCGAGATCGGGCAAGCCTTCCTTTCGGTTCTGCTCGTTGACAGCGGCCATCGCCAATTGCATCTCGAGCGCGCAAGCGACGGCGCGCTGCGCGTCGTCTTCGCGCCAGAGCGGCGCGCCGAAGAGGACGAAGACCGCGTCTCCGATGAACTCGTCGATGGTGCCGTTGTAGCGTTTGATGATGGTCACCATGGTCGCGAGATAGCGATTGAGAATGGCGACCACCCATTTCGGCGCCAACCGCTCCGAGAGGGACGTGAAGCCGCGCAGATCGGCCATGATCATTGTGACCTTGCGCTTTTCGCCGCCCATTGTGAGGCCGCTCGGGGAATCGAGCAGAGTGTCGACCACCTCGTCAGTCAGGTAACGGCCGAAGGTCTCGCGAATGAAGCGGTTGCGCAGTTCGACCTCGCCGGCGACGCGCTGCAGCTCGGCTTCGATGCGCTTGCGGTCGGAGATGTCGGCCCAGGAGCCCACGAGCTCCTTCGGCTTGCCGTCCTTGTCGTACGTCACTTTGAAAGTGTCTTGAATCCAGAGGTAATGGCCGCGCCGGTGGCGGAAGCGATATTCGACCGTGCCTTCTCCGCGCTCCATCAGCGTCCCTATGACCTCGAACACGCGCGGCGCGTCTTCCGGGTGGAGACGTTTTGACCAGAACTTCGGATCCTCGCGCATCTCCCATGGCGCATAGCCCATCGTCGACTTGAGATTCTCGCTGACGAAGGTGCAAGCGTAATCGTCGAAGGCTTTCGTGGTGTAGATCACCGCCGGGCTCGCCGCGACGAGGTTTTGCAAATCGTTCATTAAGGCCATTCGCTCGCCGAGCGCTTGCTCCACCTGCTTGCGGTTGGTGATGTCCGCCCATGATCCGACGATCTCGGACGGATTGCCGGAGTCGTCGCGGGCGACCCTGAAGGTGTCCTGGATCCAGACATAATGACCGTCCCTGTGGCGGAAACGATATTCGATCGTTCCTCCGCCCTGCTCGACGAGAGGAGCCATTTCGCTAAAGATACGCTTGGCGTCGTCCTGATGCAGGCGCTTGCACCAGAACTCCGGATCTTCCACCATCTCCCATTCGGAGAAGCCCATGATCGGGTCGACGTTGCGGCTGACGAAGGTGCAGGCGTAATTGCCTGTAGGCTGATTGGTGTACATGATGCCCGGCGTCACGGTCAGTAGATACTGAAGCCGGGCGCGCGCCTCTTTCAGCTCTGCGGTGCGGCTTTCGACCCGCTTTTCCATTTCATCGTATGCTTTCTGAAGCGCCTCCTGGGCGCGTTTTCGCTCGCGCAGATCGGTGGCGAAGCCCACCGTTCCGATCTCCAGCCCCGCCTCGTCGAGGAGCACCGAAGCCGAGATCAACACCGGGATGTCGCCGCCGTTCTTCGCCCACAATACGCTGTCGAACGCCGAAACGGCGCCGCCTCGCTTGCGCATTTCGCGCAGGACTTCGTTCGCCCCCGCCTCGCTGCCATAGAGCACCGTAACTTTCCAGCCGATGATTTCGTCGGCGCGATAGCCGAGCAGGATTTCGGCGCCCTCGTTGAAGAGCACGACATTGCCGTCCTTGTCCGTGCAGATGATGGCGTCCGGCGAGCTTTCGATGAGACGGGAAAGAGACCGTTTTGTTTCTTGCAGCTCGGCGTTGGCGGCGAGCGCCTTCTGCTCCGCCTGCTTGCGCTTGGTGATGTCGGCCCAGGCGCCGACAAGCTCGAGGGGATGGCGCGCGTCGTCATAGACGACCTTGAAAGTGTCCTGGATCCAGACATAGTGCCCGTCTTTGTGCCGGAAGCGGTACTCGACGGCGCCGCCGCCCTGTCGGATCAGCGGAGCGAGTTCGTCCAGCACCCGCTGCGCGTCTTCGGGGTGGAGACGATCCGGCCAGCATTTCGCGTCGGTGGTCATGTCGTCGGGCGCGTAGCCCATGATCTCGCGAATATTCTCGCTGACGAAAGTGCAAGAAAAATCGCCCGAAGCGTGGGTCGTGTAGATGATTGCGGGACTGACGGCGAGGAGGTACTCGAAGCGCCGGCGGGCTCCGCTGAGTTCCGACTCCGCGGCGGCGCGGCCTCTCTCCAGCTCTTCGAGCTCACAAACCCGCTGGCGAAGAAAAGCGAGCTCCGCCATGAGCTCCGAACTTGTCGCCTTGCTCTCCGCGAGAGAGGCCCGGCCCGCGCGGCTGCTCCGGCCGGCGGTTAACTCGGCATAGGCTTCCTCTGACCTGCTCATTGGCGTCGTCTCGCCGGGAATTCAGGTCGGCCGCCTGGCCGCGGCCACGCCAATTTTGGAGCTGCGTCAGCGCCGCCTCGTCATGAAGGCGTTTGCGCGCCTCGACTCCGGGGCGTGTCACCGCCGATCCTCCGAGCCTTGCCGCCGCTTTGTCCCGGTCGCGCCGCGGCGACGAACTCAAGCGCCCCAATTTTCGCATGTCCTTCGCGGACCGTCCAGTTTGACGAGACGGCCGTCGCGCTTGCGCCGTCGCGCACGGACCCCGCCGGCCCTTCGGCGCTGCCGTTCGCTCCGCCGCTTCGAAAAGCAGACGCCAGTGGCAATTGCCACAGCGCTGTGGCCGGCGAGGGACCATGATCCTCACATCGCGTCGGCGACCGGCAATCCGGCAAACGGCGCGAGGAAGCAACCGACGAATTGGAAGGAGCCTTGTTATGAAGCGCGCGCACAAATTCATCCTCGCAACAGCCATCGCAGCTTCGCTTTCGCTTGACGGCGTCGGCGCGCTGAGGGCCGCGGAAGCCTCGTCTGTCCTGACGATGAAGCCGCTCCAGGGCGTCAGCTTCGACGTCGCAGCGAAACATTCCGTCAGCTACTTCCTGAGCGACAGCGGTCGATGCAAGCTCGTCATGACGCTTGCCGACGAGCCCGACTGGAGCGACGTGCCGAGCTTTACGGCAATCCGATTCGAGGCCGTGGTGCCAGCCGGCAGGAGGACCCGTTACAATTCGGGCGAAGGCAAGGCGGTTGAATTCGCTTGTCTCGCCGAGGCTCAGACCATGAGCGTCAGGGTGGTCGAGGAGTTCGCTGCCGAATCGCCTCGATGAGCGCGCGAGCAGCCAGCGCATTCGAGGCGCGCCGGGAGGGGCGAAGGCCCCTCTCCGTCGACAGGCCGACTCCGCCCGTTTGCGCGGCTCGGCCGCTGACAGCGTCAGGAGGCGAATTTGTTCTCGATATTGCTTGCGTTGATCGCCTTGGCGGCGATCATCCCGTTCGGGCCTTGCAGCCTCGCCGCCGCTGAGGACGACGAGCGCGCCGCCGCCTTCAACAATCATTGCCGCAACTGTCACTCCTTCAAAGCGGGCGACAACCGCCTCGGGCCGTCGCTGCATGGCGTCTTTGGCTCGCCCGCCGGACGCGTTGAAGGATACCGCGGCTATTCCGGAAGCCTTGCGGGCCTCATCTGGGACGAGGCGAACCTCGACAAGTTCATCGCCAGTCCCGCCGCCGTCGCGACGAATACGACGATGATCTACCCCGCCGTCGCCGAGGCCGCCGAACGTGCGAAGATCATTGAATTTTTGAAGACGATCAGCCGGCCCGAGGCGACAAGCCTCGGCTCGCCGCCGTCCCGATAGGATGGCCGCGTCCGGCCCAAACGGCGCGGCATGCACGCGCAGCCGCCCTTTACTGACTCCCCCGCGCTGGCCTGGCATCTGTGAGTGTCCGACGGACGGCGTCGCGCCATCCTTCGATCAATTGCGTCCGCTGCTCCGGCATCATGCGCGGCTCAAAGCGACTTCCGAGCGTCCAGGCGTCGGCGATGGCGGCAAAATCGGAATAGGCGCCGATCGTCAGCCCAGCGAGATAGGCGGCGCCTTGCGCCGTCGACTCGAGCATCAGCGGACGCTCGACCGGCGCCTCGAGGATGTCGGCCAGGAACTGGCAGAGCCAGTCGTTCGCGGCCATGCCGCCGTCGACGCGCAGCGCCGCGCGGCCAAAAGATCCGTCCTGCGCCATCGCCTCAACGAGATCGAGGGTTTGATAGGCGACGGATTCGAGCGCCGCCCTCGCGATATGCGCGGCCGTGGCGTCGAGCGTCAGGCCGCAGATCAGGCCGCGCGCATGCGGGTCCCAATGCGGCGCGCCGAGGCCGACGAAGGCCGGGACCATATAGACGCCATGATTGCCGGCAAGCGCTGTCGCCATCGTGTGAGTCTGCGCCGCATGAGTGATGACGCCAAGGCCGTCGCGCAGCCATTTGACGGCGGCGCCGGCGACGAAGATCGCCCCCTCGGCGGCATAGGTCGGCGCCCCGGCGATCCGATAGGCGAGCGTGCTCAGCGTCCCCGCGGTGGGCGGAGCGGCCCGCCCTCCGCTGTTGAGCAGGGCGAAACAGCCAGTGCCATAGGTCGCCTTCACCATGCCGGGCTTGAAGCAGGCCTGTCCGACCATGGCGGCGTGCTGGTCGCCCGCCATGCCGGCGATCGGGACCGCCGCGCCGAGCAGGCCCGGCGCCGTGACGCCGAAGGAGAAGCTCGAGTCGCGGATCTCCGGAAGCAGCGCGGCGGGGACGCCGAAGAGATCAAGAAGGTCCTCATCCCAGCATTGGCGATGAATATCGAACAATAGAGTGCGGCAGGCGTTTGTGGCGTCGGTGGCGTGGACCTTGCCGCCGGTCAGGCGCCACAGCAGGAAGCTGTCGATCGTGCCGCAAGCGAGCCTTCCCCGCTCGGCGTCCGCCCTCGCTCCGGCGACGTTGTCGAGAATAAAGGCGAGCTTGGTCGCCGAGAAATAGGGATCGAGCAGAAGTCCCGTGCGGCTGCGAACCAATTCCTCCGCGCCGTCCTGGCGCAACCGGGCGCAATCCGCGGCGGTGCGCCGATCCTGCCAGACGATGGCGGGATGGATCGGCTTACCGGTGGTCCGGTCCCAGACCACGATGGTTTCGCGCTGGTTCGCGATGCCGATCGCCGCGATCGGCGCGCCGGTCCTTTCGATGGCCTCGCGTGCTGTGGCGAGAACGTCGCGCCAGATGTCTTCGGGATCATGCTCGACCCAGCCGGGCTGCGGATAATGCTGCGGCAATTCCCGTTGCGCGCTCGCAACGAGCCGTCCGCCTGCGTCGAAAACGAGGCTGCGCGTCGATGTCGTGCCCTGATCGATCGCAAGAAGGCGGACGGGGCTCATGGGTCGCGATCTCCTCTGCCTGCCGTCACTTTTTCGCTTTCGCGCGCTTGCCGAGATAAGCGCTGACGCGCATGCGCTGATCGGGCGTCATATGCAGCCCGAGCTTTGACCTTCGCCAGAGAAGGTCCTCGGCGGTCACGGCCCATTCATGCTTCATGAGGTAGTCGATCTCGGCCGCGAAAAGCCCGGCTCCAAAATCTTCGCCGAGATCGCCGAGACTCCGCGCCGCGCCGAGGATCGTTTCGATGCGGGTTCCATAGGAGCGGGCGAGCCGCCGCGCGAGCGGCTCCGGCAGCCACGGCCATTTGGCCGTCGCTTCGCTGAGAAAGCGCTCGAAATCGCCGCCGGGGATGTCGCCGCCGGGCAGCGGCGCCGACGCTGTCCATGGCTTGGGGCGCGGCGGCTTTAGGCGCGCCGACAACATGTCGACCGCGCGCTCGGCCAAACGCCGGTAGGTCGTGATCTTGCCGCCGAGGACCGACAGAACCGGCGCCGCTCCCGTCGGAGCGTCCAGATCGAGGACATAGTCGCGCGTCGCGGCGCTGGCGCTCGCCGCCTTGTCCTCATAAAGGGCCCGCACGCCCGAAAAACTGTGCGCCGCGTCTTGCGGATCCAGCGGCCGGGCAAAATAGCGCGACACGGCGCGGCAAAGATAATCCGCCTCGTCCGCGTCGATCGCAACGTTCGCAGGATCGCCCGAAAAGGCGAGCTCGGTCGTGCCGATCAGCGAGAAGCTTTGCTCATAGGGCATGACGAAGACGATGCGGCGATCATCGTTTTGCAGAACATAGGCATGATCGCCGTCATAGAGTTTTGGCACGACAACATGACTGCCCTTGACGAGGCGCAGTCGGCGGCGCGCGCCCGGCCCCAGGCAGAGGTTCAGCGCCTCGTCCGCCCAGGGGCCTGCGGCGTTGACCAGGGCGCGCGCCGCGACGATCGTCTCGCCCCGGTCGCCGACGCTTCGGAGCGTGACGCGCCAGACGCTTTTCTCGCGCCATGCGCCGACACAGCGCGTCCGCGTCCGGATCGCAGCGCCCCGCTCCGCCGCGTCGACGGCGTTCAGCGCCACAAGCCGCGAATCGTCCGCCCAGCAATCGGAATAGGAGAAGCCTGTCGTAAGGCGCCGTTGGAGCGGCGCACCTTCAAGGCTGCCGTGGAGATTAAAGCTGGAAGAGGCCGGCAGACGCTTGCGCGCGGCCAGCCAGTCATAGAGGCGAAGGCCGAAGCGGATCATCCATTTCGGGCGCGACGCCTTGTCGTAGGGCAGGATGAAAGACATCGGCCGTATGATGTGCGGGGCGATGCCGAGCAGGATTTCGCGCTCGCTCAGCGCTTCCCGCACGAGGCGAAAGTCGCCATATTCGAGATAGCGCAGGCCGCCGTGGATGAGCTTGCTCGACGCCGAGGAGGTGGCGCAGGCGAGGTCGCCCTGTTCGCACAAGAGGACAGAGAGGCCGCGGCCCGATGCGTCGCGGGCGATCCCCGCCCCGTTGACGCCGCCGCCGATGATGAGAAGGTCGACGTCGGCCTCCTGCGTCAACTTTCCCCCCGCGCGCCCGCACCGGCTTATGGCTCAGAGCCGGACGAGTCCCGATGATATCGCCGCCCGAACGATCCGCCGAGCGTTTTGTCCAGCGCATGATTCCGGAAAAGTGGAGACGCTTCTGCGACAAGATACGCGACTAAACAACCTGTTGACCATGTTGTTCAACAGGACAGTCGCAGCTACCGGACGCGAATCACGACTGTCAAGACCGAAATCAACAGTGTCCTACCCTCAATTGCCGACTACCCGACCCACCAGGATTCAAGCCGCCGCTTGAGCGCGCCTCACGCGGCGGGAGGGCCCGGCGCTTGCGCCTCGAAGGCCGCCGCGACCGCCTCGTCGACATTCTCGAGCCAGACGAATTCGAGCTTGTCGCGGACCTGCGCCGGAATCTCATCATAGTCGCGCCGGTTGCGCGCGGGCAAGAGCACGCGCGAGAGCCCCGCGCGGGCGGCGGCGGTCACCTTTTCCTTGATTCCGCCGACCGGCAGCACAAGGCCGCGCAGGCTGATCTCGCCGGTCATCGCGGTGTCGTTGCGGACGAGGCGTCCGGTCAGCACCGACACCAGCGCGACGAACATGGCGACTCCGGCGCTCGGCCCGTCTTTCGGCGTCGCGCCCGCCGGCACATGTACATGAATGTCGTTCTTGTCGAAGCCGTCCGGATCGATCCCGAGCTGGGCCGCTCGGCTCTTTACGAGAGTCAGCGCGGCCTGCACGCTTTCTCGCATCACTTCGCCGAGCTGGCCGGTGAGAATGAGCTTGCCGTGCCCCGGCGCCCGCGTCGCCTCGATGAACAGAATGTCGCCGCCGACAGGGGTCCAGGCGAGCCCGGTCGCGACGCCTGGCACGCTGACGCGCATCGCCACTTCATCCTCGAATTGCGGCGCTCCGAGGATTTCCTTGAGGTCGCTCGCGCCGATATGCGCATGGGCCGCGCTGCCATCGGCGACGCGCACCGCGACGCGGCGAAAGGCGCGCCCGATCTCGCGTTCGAGATTGCGCACGCCCGCCTCCCGCGTATAGCCACGGATGATGTTGGCCAGCGCCTCGTCGTCGATTTCGGCCTGCTCCGGCTCGAGGCCATTGGCGGCGAGCTGCCGCGGCACGAGATAGCGGCGCGCGATCTGCAATTTTTCGGCGTCGGCGTAACCCGGCAGGCTGATGACCTCCATGCGGTCGCGGAGCGGCCCCGGGATCGTGTCGAGCATGTTGGCGGTCGTGATGAAGACGACGCGCGAAAGATCAAAAGGGACGCCGAGATAATTGTCGCGGAAGGTTGAATTCTGCTCGGGGTCGAGCACTTCGAGCATGGCGGAGGACGGATCGCCCTGCACGCCCGCGCCCATCTTGTCGATTTCGTCGAGCATCATGACGCAATCGCGCGCGCCCGCCTTGCGGGTCGCCTGGATGATATTGCCGGGCAGGGCGCCGACATAAGTGCGCCGATGGCCGCGGATCTCGGCCTCGTCGTGCACGCCGCCGAGGCTGACACGAACAAATTTGCGGCCCATGGCTCTCGCGATCGACTGGCCGAGCGAGGTCTTGCCGACGCCGGGCGGTCCGGCGAAGCACAGGATCGGAGCCTTGCCTTGCGGCGCGAGCTTGCGCACGGCGAGATATTCGACGATGCGTTGCTTGATCCTTTCGAGGCCGAAATGATCGGCGTCGAGAATGCGGCGCGCTTCGGCGATGTCGATCGGCGCTTCTTCGGGCAGCGCCCATGGCAGTTCGATCAGCCAGTCGAGATAAGTGCGGATCATGCCATATTCGGCCGAGGCGTCGGGCATGCGTTCGAGCCGGCGCAGTTCCTTGCGCGCGGCTTCCTCGACTTCCTGCGGCATCTGCGCTTTCGCGATCGCTTCGGAGAGCTCGGCGACTTCCTGCGCCTTGCCGTCGCCTTCGCCGAGCTGGCGCTGGATCGAGGCCATCTGCTCGCGCAGCAGCATTTCGCGCTGGCGTTCGTCGAGCGAGGCCTTGGTCTGGCGGCTGATTTCCTGCGACAGCCGCAACACCTCGATGCGCTGCGCCAGCAGGCGGGCGACCATGTCCATGCGCGCGGCGAGATCGACCGTTTCCAGAATGTCCTGCTTCTGCTCGGGCGTGGCGTCCATATAGGCGGCGACGAGATCGGTGAGCGCCGCCGGGGTCGGCGCGTTGTTGACGGCGGCGATCAGTTCCGGCGGCGTCTGCGGCAATAGTTGCAGGGCTTCCGACGCCTGGCCCTGTAGATGAACGAAACGGGCTTCGATGTCGGGCGAGCGGACGTCCGACTCCTCGATGCGCCGCACGCGCGCCGCAAGGAACGGTTGCTCGCGCACGAACTCCTCGACATGGAAACGCTGCTCGCCCTGGCAGATCAGATGATGGCCGCCATCCTGCGCGGTGATGTAGCGCAGAATGTTGGCGACGACCCCCATGCGGTGCATGCCAAGCGGCCCCGGCTCCTCCTCGCTGGCGTCGCGCTGCATGAGGACGCCGATCTGGCGTCCTTGCCGCACCGCCTCCTGCGCCGCCGCGATCGATCGCGCCCGGCCGATCGTCACCGGTACGACAACGCCGGGGAACAGCACGAGGCCGCGCACCGGCACGATGATCAGCGCGTCCTTCGGCAGATCGGCGCCGCCGGATAGGTCGGAGGAATTTTGCGCCGCGGCGCCGGCCGGGGCGTCCGAGGCGCCCGCCAAAAGCGAAGGATCGAAAGGAGGCATTGTGCGTAGTTTCCGGCGCGACTCTTTTCGCGGATGATCTCAGGCGAGCTTGCGCAGCACGATGGCGAGACAGCCGTTGACGACCGAGGGCGCCAACGCCTCATAGCGGCCGGGCGGCAAGGGCAGCGCGCGTTCGAAGCGCCCCTGTGGCAATTCGAGACGGTGGATCGCCGCGGTGCGGAACTCCGGCGGCAACACACGTTCGCCGGCGATGGTCAAGACCCCGCTGTCGATCGACACCTTGATGTCAGCCGGATCGACGCCGGGCAGAGCGGCGAGCGCGAGCACTTCGCGTTCGGTTTCGACGAGGTCGACCGGCGGCTCCCAATTCGGCCTGCGGCTGCAGCTCGAGGCGAGCTGGAACAGCTGGCGATGCAGCCGGTCGGCCCTCGCCAGCACATCGACCGCATCGGACCACATCCAGGCCCGCGCATCGGGTTTCTTCACGGGCGTCTCCATCTTGCGCGCCAGACCGGGAGGAGTCGACCGGGCGCATGTCCGGCCTGTCCGGTCCAGCACGTTTTACGCGGGGCCGTGCCGCGGCGCAAACATTTCGCGGCTCCTTGAGGTGGCGCGAAGCGCCCTCGAAGGATGAACGGCCACCGATGCGGGCCGCCGCCCTTCGAGGCACGGCTTCGCCATGCGCTTCAGGGTGACGGAGCGGGCGCTATTCCGTGACGGCCGGCAGTGAACCTTGCCGTGCCCCCGTGCTACTAAGGCGCACAAGGAAAACTCAAACATGAAAATCACGCTGGATCTGTCGAAACTCGTGGAAGAGGGCAAGCTGACGGCCGCCGAGGCCGAGCGCCTGAAAATGCTCGCCCGGCACGATACCGGCTCGCTTGGCATCAACATCCTGATCGGGTTCGGCGTGGTCGCCGTCGCCACAGGCGCTGTGACGTTCCTGCTCTCCATGTTCGATTTCAAGCCGCTGCCGGTGGCCATCTTCGGCGCTGCGGTGCTGCTGCTCGGCATCGCGCTGACCTGGGCGCGCGACGCCTCGACCGAGTTGATCGCGCAGATTCTGACCGTGATAGGAGCCCTGAGCTTTGCCGGCGCGCTCGTGGTCTACGATGGAGGCTCGCTGCGCGCGACGGCGGCCTTCACGCTCGTATTCGCCGCCACGGCCGTCATTGCCCGCTCCAGCCTGATGATGGGTCTGGCCGTGCTGGCGCTCGCCGCCTGTCTTGGGGCGCGCACGGATTACATGCACGCGATGTATTCGCTGTCCGTCCAGGAGCCGGCCGTAACCATCGTGCTTTTCTCGGGGCTAGCGATGGTTGCTTATCTCGTCTCTCAGCGCGTTAAAGCGGATTATGAGCGGCTTGCGATTACCGCCGCGCGCACGTCGGTTTTCCTCGTCAATCTCGGGTTCTGGATCGGTTCGCTCTGGGGCGACAGGCTCATCCTCCTGCGCCGAATTGGCCCCGATGCGCCGCCGTCATCCGCGAACTGGCGGCAGGCGGTGGTGATCCCGGAACATGCCTTCACCATCGTCTGGGCTGTGGCCTTGCTCGCCATCGGCGTCTGGGGCGCGAAGGAGAACCGCCGCTGGGTGGTCAATATCGCGGCGGTGTTCGGCGGCATCCACTTTTACACGCAGTGGTTCTCGATCCTCGGCGCCGATGCGCTCTCGGTGCTCGGCGGCGGCGTGCTGATCCTCGTCATCGCGATGGCGCTCTACAAATACAACAAGGCGGCCGCCGCGACGGCGTAGGTGAGCCGCTCGGTCTCCGCCTCATCCTTCGAGACAGGCGCTTCGCGGCTCTTAAGGACGAACCTGCGCCCAAGCTCCCGCAGAGGAGGCGACACGGACCACGATCGCGAACCGGAAGGAAAGGCGCGCGCCTTCGGCCATTAATTTGCTGCGATCTTGTTTTTTCTCGCCGGGGCGCCGCTGTCGACCGAAGCCGCCCTCGTCCCAATCGCTCTCGACAGATCCTCACATGACCGCAGCGATCTCACGCTCTCTTTCTCTCGGCCTTCTTCTGGTTTGCGCAAGCGCCGCGGGGCCCGGCCGATGCGCAGAAGGCGCCCTGCCGTGGCGCGGCAAGATCGACGGCTATTCCGCCTATGTCCCCGACCGGTCGCGGCCGTTGCGGGCGGCATTCATCAACGCCGCGCCGGCCTTTCTGCCGGACGACGATCCCGACTGGCGCGCCGCGGCGGCCGAATTCAACAGCCTTCAGCTCGACATTCCACTCGACTATTTCCATCCTGACGCGAGCGCCCGGAAAATTCTCGACGCGTTGAAGGCCGCATCGCGGACCTTGCCGGGCCATCCGGAAATCGAGCATCTCGGGGTCGTGCTGTTCGGCTTTTCTGCGAGCTCGGCCGCCGTCTCCATCACCGCTTCGAGCAAGCTTCTGTCGAACCCCGACCCGGCGCTGGCGCCGCAGCGGGTTCTGGCCGTGATCTGCCTCGACGAGCTCGATCAGCGGCCCTACATCCCCCCTCCTTCAGTTCCGCAGTTGTTTCTCTCCGATCCGGGCGACGGCTACGGCGGCCTTCTGACCGATGTCGAGCATTCGGAGCCGAAGATCAGCCACGACGCCTTGGCCCGCGGGCTCGCGAAGGCCGGGGCGCCTCTGACTGTCGTGAGCCAGCCGGGTCATTGGCATGGCGGCTCGGTCTATGGCTACAATCATATTTCGAGCGCCAGCTTCCTGCGCGTCTGGCTGACCGAAGTGCTGGAACAGCGCCTGCCGCCGGAGCCGTCGACATCGGCGCCTGCGCTGGCGCCGGACTGGCGCGGCCACGCGGGCTGGCTCGGGACCTATGACGTCGCGACGAAAACCGCGACCGAGCCTTGGGGCGATTCGGAGCGCATGGTCAATGTCGCGATTGCCCCGCGCGCGGAGTATCGCGATTCGCGTCCCTTCATCTGGCTGCCGAGCCAACACGCCGCGGAGGTCTGGCGGGATTATGCGACGACAGGCTCGATGCCGCCGCTGACGCCGGACCGGCCGATGGCGCCGCTTTATGCCTTTTTGCGCCCGGGCCCCGATCCGGCCGCCAAGCTCGAGGACTTGCGCGTCGCCATAGCGCCGGGTGAGGCGGCCGCCGCGGATTGCGGGTTCGCCTCCGGCGAAGCGTCTTTGATCGTGGCCTTCGATCGCGCCGTCAAATCGGGCGAGGCGACGGCGGAGGGCGCGACGATCGAAGGCGAGCCGCGCTTCTGGTCGAATGTGATGATCGTCCGGCTGAAGAGCGCGACGCCCTCCGGCCCGCTCAGGATTACGCTTACGCATCTTGCGCCGGCGGACGGCGGCCCGCTGACGGACGCGGCCGTGACGGCGACGTGCCGCTAGATCGCACGAGATCGCGCGTTTCGCTCAAATGCGAGCGTTCGGCTTTAGAGGCTCTGCAGCGCTCCTGACGCATGTTTGCCAAGCTGCGCGCCGGCGATCCGGCCGCGAAGATTGGAAGACAAGCCCCGGAGACACGCGATGACGCCCCTTGCTTTCGACCGGCCGGCGCTCGGCGGCGTCCTGCCGCCGAGCCTCAGAGACATGGCGGGCGCGGCCGCGAAAGCGCAGGCGCCGCTCTGGCGCAGGCTCTGGCCGCGCTCCCCCGATCTGCCGTCGGCGAGCCCCTGGGGGGCGGTCATCGAGGCCAACGAGGTGGCGCCGGGCGTTGTTTGGTTCAAGACGGCGAGCCGCGGCGGCTACCGGCTGTCGAAGCGCCGTCAGGCGGCGCTGCCGCGCTACCTCCGCACCGAAGACGGATGGTACGAGGATCGGACCGAATGGGCGGCGGTCGCTGTCGTGTTCGATCGCATCTTCGACGCGACGCCGCCGGGCGTGGACGCGCAGAACACCCTCTACCAGATCGGCCGGGACACGCTGATGAACTGGCGGCCGGAAGAATTCGAAAGATGGTTCCAGACGAGCCTCGAGATGGACGTCATATTGGGCCTTTCGATCATGCGGTTCTACAGGCAGAACACCGAGCGCTGGATCGCGATAGACATCCTGGACGATCGCCATGCCTTCGTCCCGCGGGGCCGCCTTTACGTCCGCGCCAAGCAGGGAGGCGATCCGCCCTTCGGGGCGGCAACGGGCTTGCGCCCGTCGCCAAGCCGGTGGTTCGTCGTCGACGCCAGGGAGTTCGTCGAGGGTCGCGGCAAGCCCTTTCTGATCGATCCGGCACGGCATGTCGAAGTTCCCGCGCCCGGCCCCTCGACCCTATCGCGCCTTGAGGCTTTCCACGCCGACCACCCAGCTCCGGCAAACGCGCCATCCTTCTCCGCCAAATGGGGATGACTGCAAGGCGACCGAAAGGTGACCGACTGATGGCCAGCCTCGCTCCAATGACGGCGGACGGACGAGGTTCCGGCGCGGTTTCGCCGCCGGTGTTCACCGGCGTCGTCCGCGTTCTCGATCTCGTCATTCTGCTCTCGGCCGGCTGGCTCGCGGCCGCCCTCGTCGCCGAGTTCGAACCGGCGTTGCGCGGCCCTCTCGCCCTCGCGACCCTCGTCGGGGCGGGCGCAGCCTCGGCGGTCATCGCGTCGCAGGGCGTCTATACGGTCGCGGTCCTCGGCGCGGCTCGCTCGCAGATCGGGCCGATCCTCAAGGGGGTCCTCGCCGCCGCCGCCGCCGCCATCGCCTGCCTGTTTCTCGTCGATGCGCAGGGGCCGGGCGCGCGAGGGGCGGCGCGCGCGTTCCCTTTCGCCTTCGCGGCGGCGGCGCTGCTGTCGCTTGCAGGATTTCGGCTCAGCCTTGCGGCGCTGATCCGGCGTTGGACCTGCGAGGGCCGCTTCCGCCGTCGCATTGCCGTCGTCGCGGTCAGCGACTTCAGCAAGGAGTTCATCGCGCGGCTCCAGGCGGAGCCGGAAGCCTTCGAGATCGTCGGCGTCTATGACGACCGCCTGCGCTCAGGCCGCGTGCCGGCGGTTCACGCCAATGTCGCCGTCAGGGGCTCTGTCGCGGATCTCGTGCGCGACAGCCGTGAGGAGAAGATCGACGTCATTGCGGTCGCTTTGCCTCTCGGCGCGGTCGAGAGGATCGCCGACATTTTGGACGCGCTTGCGAGCACGGTCGCCGACGTCTGCCTGACCACGGACCTCGCGGGCCTCGCCTATCACGGCCGTCAGTTCGGCGTCGTCGGCGCCAATCCGGTGATATCGATCGGCGAAAGGCCGCTCAAAGATTGGCGCGGGGCGAAGAAAGCCTGCTTCGATTATGCCGGCGCGGCCCTGGCGCTCGCCCTTCTGTCGCCGCTCCTCGCCCTGATCGCCATTGCGATCAAGCTCGACAGCCCGGGGCCGACCCTGTTTCGTCAGCCGCGCCTCGGCTTCAACAACCGCATGTTCCTCTGCTACAAATTCCGCACCATGCACGCCAATATGACGGACATCATGGCGGACAAGCAGACGGTGCGCGGTGATCCGCGCATCACGCGCGTCGGAAAATGGCTACGCAAGCTCAGCCTCGACGAATTGCCGCAGCTCGTCAACGTGCTGAACGGAACCATGTCCCTCGTCGGCCCGCGCCCGCATGCGCCGAACACCAAGGCGGCGGACCGGCCCTTTGCCGAAGTCGTGCGCCAATATGCGGTGCGGCACAGGGTCAAGCCGGGCATCACCGGCTGGGCGCAGGTCAATGGTTGGCGCGGCGAAACCACGACCGTGGAACAGGTTGAAAATCGCGTTCGCTGCGACCTTTTCTATATTGACAACTGGTCGCTCGCTTTTGACGTCAAGATCGCCGCGCTGACGATCCTGCGCGAGATTCACAGCCGGCACGCCTTCTGACCATATGGCCTGGAAAAGCGTCGCAGCGTCGGCCGGGCGCGCCGCGCGTGATTTTTGCGGCGCCCGGCCGCCTCACGCGCCCCTTTGTGCGTTGTCATCCTGTGGACCGGCGTCCAAAATGGACGCGAAAGCAAAGGATCCCCGCATGCCGAAAGCGATATGGAACGGCGTCGTGATCGCTCAATCCGACGACACGGTGACGGTGGAGGGCAATCATTACTTTCCGAAAGACTCCGTCGCGACGGAGTTCTTGAAGCCGAGCTCGACCACGACCGTCTGCCCCTGGAAGGGCGTGGCGCATTATTACACTTTGGTCGCAGAAGGGCGCGAAAACCAGGACGCCGCTTGGCATTATCCCGAGCCGAAACCAGCCGCCGCTGAAATCAAGGACAGACTCGCATTCTGGAAAGGCGTCCAGATTGTCTGAGTGCTGTCGCGCAGGCTCTTCCACCTGGTTTGGGAGTTTGGCGCGGACACGGAGATGAGCACGCCGCCCTGCTCGAAGGCTTCGAGAATTGGCGTCACAAGGCTTTTTCGAGAAGCGATTCGATCCATTCCGACTGGGTTTCCCCGACGGAGCGGCCTTTCTCCTCGGCGCCCTTGAAGCAGATCAGCGTGCTTTGCAGGTTCGCGCCGAACCGCCTCACCAACTGCTTCTGCGTGTCGAAGTCGATGGTGAAGATCTCGAGATCCGCGAAGCGGGGTTCCTTTCGCAGCCTCTCGATGATCGGCTTCTGCGCGGCGCAGGTGGGACACCAGGGCGCAGTGATCTCGACAAGGATTGGTCCGCCTGCGTGCTGCGCCGCCTCGAAAGCCTGCGGGTCGAAGGGCGCCGGCGGACCTCCGGCGAAGGCGCGCAAGCCAAGCGCAAGGAACAGCGACACGAACAGAAGCGCTCGACGGATAGCCATGTTGCACCCCGCTTTCGAAAACCTCCCCCGCTCATTCCGGCTGATCCGCGGGGGCGGCGAGCGCCCAGACCGGATCCGCCTTGATCGTTACGGACTCATGCTCCGTCTGCCAACCTTCGAAGCCCTCCGGATACCAGTAGACATGTTTGTAGCCGAGGCCTGCTATGCGCTTGGCCGCATTCCAACTCCCCCAGCATTCGGGATGGCAGAAAGTGACCACCGGCCGTTCGAAATCGCCGCCCGTCAGCGCCGCCATGCGGCTGGCGAAGGCTTCCGCGAACTGTCGGTCGTCGACGCCGCTGCCAGCGCCCGGCATCCAGACCGCGCCGGGGACCGAGCGGTGCGCCGGCATCCAGGGCGCGTCGCTCGCCATCGACGGCGGCTTCTTGTCGGCGGGTCCGACGTCGATCAGCACGGGCCTTTCGTCGGCGATCAACTGCGCCAGGGCAGTCGTGTCGACCACCGTAGCGCCCTTCACCGTATTCGGCGTATAGCCGTGCGTCGGTCCTTGCCACAGGCCTTCCGGCTCGGGCACGTGGCCGGGCGTGGCGGCGATCAGAAAAAGCGCCGCGGCGATCGCTGCGCCGGTAGGCGCCCCATCCCACATGGACGGCCTCAATTGCTGAGTTCCGGGCCGGGAAAGCTCTTCTCCCAATGCGCCTTGCTGCTATCGGCGACGGCGATCTTGATTTCGCCTTGTGGAAGGAATGTGAAATTGATCACCGGATTGCTGGCGAGCGAAATGTCGGTCGAAAGATCGAACACCTTCTTGTCGCCTGTCGTGACGTTGATCGTCTGAATATAACGCGCCGGCGTGTAGTCGCGCGTGACCTGATTCATCTGCATGCCGTTGAAATTCGGATGCCGCACCATCAGCGTCGCCCACGCCGGGACGTTGGGCTCCGCATTGGCCGCGAATCTCAGCCGCATCTCGCCGATATTCTTCATCGCTTCTTCGTCGCTCATGCCCATCGGCGCGGAGCACCCGCCTGACGCCTTGACGAATTTCTCCGTCGCGAAGAGCGCCCCATCCGCCGTCTCGGCGACGGCGTGGACGTTGGTATAGGTGTTGATGCGCACCCGCAGCTTGATTTCGTGCGGGTCGATGGCCGGGCCGAAAGTGAAATGCGCCGCGACCGGCGACGGATTGTCGTCGACGATAAGATACATTCCAGTGATCGCCGCCTTGCCGGCGGCAGCGTCAGGAATGGTCACCGTGATCGGCACGAGCGCGGCGTCCTCGGCCCGAGCCGGCGCTGCGAGACCGATGATTCCGTCGCCGTTCTGAAGCTTGCGGTCGCCGAAGACCCCGCGCGCAATGTCCTGCCAGCGCGCCTCGCGCTCGGCCGGATCGTCTGAGGCCCCAGCGCGAACCAGCGGCGAAGCGACGAGCGCCACAGCAAAAACGCCCGGCAAAAGGATAACTTTCCGCGAAAGACGCGCAGGCATCGACATTTCCTCCCGACCCGCATTTTTGCAAGCCGGTCGCCAAGCCGGTCGCAACGAGGCGGCATAGTGCGCGAATCTCGACCCGCGGGCAAGCGCCGCGCCCGCCCTGATATTTTGGGCCCGGCCCGCGGAAAACAAGGCGTCGGCAGTCAAGCGCCGAAGGTCAAAGAGCTTCCCGGGCGAGCCAGCTCCGCACGCCGTCGAGGCCGCGGAAGTCCTCGAGGCTGCGCGCTGCAATATGCGGATAGGTTTCGCTCGCCATCGCCGCCAGTGCGCGGCCGGGGCCAAGTTCGAGGAATGCGTCGGCTCCCGCCTCGACGCAGGCTTCGAGGCAGGCCGCCCAATCGATCGTTTGGGAGATCTGCGCCGCGAGCGTGTCGAGGCCGCGCTCGACGCTTACGACCGGCGCGGCGTCGATCCCGCTGAGGAGGCGCACGCCCGCCGTTCCGCGCGCGACCGGCCGCGCCGCGAGCTTCTGTCGGAAACCAACGCTGGCAACGCCGAGTCGCGGCGTGTGCGAGGCGACCTGGACCTGCAACGGCCCCGATTTGGCCGCGCCGCGCGCGAGCGCTTCATCGCAGAGCGCGCGCAAATCGGATCGTCGGCCGCCGACGACGAAGAGCGCGCCCGGATTGACGATGGCGATTGCGCAGCCATGCCGCGCGCAGAGCGCTTCCAACCTGTCGCGGGCGAGGCCACGGACGAAAGCGAGCCCGTCGTCCGGGCCGCTCGCCTCATCCATCAGCCGTGCCCGCTCGCGCGCGAGCTCGATCGTCGCGGCAGGATCGAAACGCCCGGCGCAACCCCAGGCGGCGAGTTCGCCGACGCTGTATCCGCCGATAATCATGCGGCCGCCGGCGGGGATCGAGCCGCTCAGCGCCGTGAAGCCGGCCAGCGCCTGCGTCACGCAAAGGATCTGGCCTGTGAGATTGGCGTTGAGCTCTACGCTCTCGCCCTTCTGGACGAATGTGCGCGGATCGCATCCGAGCGCGCCCTCCGCCGCCGCGAAGACGGCCGAGGCTTCCGGCGCGTCGCCGGTCAGGGCGAACATGGCGGCGTGCTGCGTGCTCTGGCCAGAGCAAAGGATCGCGATCGTCATTGCATCTCGATGGCTTGAACGAAAAGGCTCATCGCGAGGAGATCGGCCGTTCCGCCGGGGCTGAGGCGCCGCGCGACGAACTCGGCGTGAATGCAGGCGGCTTCGTTGCGCCAGCCGCTCGCGCCGACGCCGCCGGCCGCAAGAAAATCCCGTGCGCGCTTCTGCGCGAAAGCGAGGCCCGAAGCGCCGCCGCGATGAAGCAGATTGGTGTCCGTGGTTTCGGCGATGAGCGCGAAGGTCGCGTGGACGCGGGCGGCCTCCGGGTTCTGCGGCGCCAGCCGCGCTCCGTCGGCGAGCGTCGGCGCGCCAACCCCATAGACGCTCGGAAATCCCGCCGCCGCCTCGCCGCGTGCGCCGCTCGCGCCATGAAGGCGCCTCACTCGCGAGCCGTGGCTATGCAGAAAAACGGGGCCTTCAGTGATCCCCCGCGCGAAGCGGCGGCGCACGGCGGCCCCGAGCGTTTCGCCGGGGCCGCGCAACGCTGCCGCGGCGCAAAGCAGGCCGAGGCCGAAGATCGCGCCGCGATGCGTGTTGACGCCGCACGTCGCGGCTAGCATTTCCGCTTCGGCCGCCATGCCGATCGCGCGCAGGCGCCCCATGCCGGCGCCTTCCGCGCCGGCATGGGCGAGCGTGACGAAAAAGGGTTCGAGCACATTGGCGCTGCAATGAAGCAGAGCCGCGTCCATGTCGCCGTGGCTGCCATTGTCGACGTGGCTGACGAGCCCCGGCTTCGGCCAGGTGTCGACTTCGAGATGCAGGCACGCGGCGGCGAGCGCGCCGATGATTTCTGCTCGCCCGGCGCTCGTCGAAACGTCAGGCGCAGCTGTCGCCGCCTCGAGCGGAAGCGCCGCGCTCACGAGGCGACGCGCCGGTCGGACGCCGCGGCGCCGGAGCTCAGGAAATCAGTGGCGCTCATGAGGGCGACGCCCCAAACGGTCTTGACCAGCACCGCGCCGCCGGCGGCGACCTCGCGCCAATGCGCCGCGAGGCCCGCCTCGAGCCGCAGCACTTCGCCGTCGATGCGCATGGGCGCCGCCGCGTCGATCCGCGCGAGCCCCGCGAGCAGCGTCGCGGGATCGCTCCGCGGCCCTACGGGAAAAAGAAGATCGAGGTCGGAGCCGGCGCGAAGATAGTCGAGGCCGGTCATGGCGGTCCAGGCGAGCGCGCCGAAGACCCGCGCGTTGACCCGCACGCTCGCGCAGAGGTCGAGCAACGCGTCGATCATCGCGCGCCAGGCGCAGGGGGCGAACTCAGCGCAGTCAGCCAGCGCAGGCGGCGGCTCGGCCGCGTAAACTGCTGCCGCATCAAGCGCAAAGGCGACGCGCTTCTTGCCATGGGCCGGCGGCAGCGCGAGTCCGGCAGCGATGAGCCCCTCGCGGTCGCAGGGGGCGCGACGCCGTGCGATCAGCGGGCGCCCGAGCCTCGCCCAATCAACGAGCAGCGGCTCGCCGTCAAGCTCCGGGCGGGCGGCAAGGATCTCGCTATAGCTGGCGGGGTCAATGTGAAGCTGAGCGTGGCGCGCCGGCGTTAGCCGCGTTCCCCAGTGTTCCCCGCGGTCCTCGCAATCAGGCGCGAGAGACATGGCTTGCCACAAGGTTTTGAACGCGAAGAGCAATGTCGGCCGCTTTCGGCCGTCCGCCACGCTCCTTGCCTGTCAGATCACGGCGATCGCCTTCGCCGCCTGCACGGCCGAGCAGGCCGATGAGTTGCGCGGCCAGCGATTTCTGCGGGTCCCAGGTCTCGAACACGGCGCCTGTCTTGGCGAGATTGTCGAGGCCCGGCGCAAAGACCGGCGTCGCCTTGGCTTTCTCTTTCAGCACGTCGATCGAGAGCTTCGTCACGCGCGCCATGGAGGGCAGGTCCATCACTTCCGGATTCGCGCCGGGCAGGGCGACGAGCGCGCGCGTCGAAAGCGCCGTGGCGATGAAGGCGCCCGCAGCGGTGTGGCCGTAAAGCAGGCCGATGGTCGGAACGCCGCGCATGTCGGCCAGGACGAGGCATTTCGAGAGATGGCCGAGATATTCGGAAAGGCCCAGCATTTCATCGCGCTTGCTCATGCGCTGGCTGTCGCTGTCGACGAGCACGAGAAGCGGACCTTTGCGCTCCGCCTCGATGACGGCGAGCACTCTGCCCGCCAGCTTGATCGCGCCGTCGACGCCGAGCGCTGCGCCATTGGCGACGCCGATCGTCTCGACGCGGCCGCCGCCTTCGAGCGGGCCGGAGCCGGAAACGAGCCCTTCATTATCGACGACGACGTCGTGGCCATGGGGGAAGAGCGAGGTCAGAATCTCATCGAGCGTCATCGGTTCCGTCCGCGAGCCTCACCGCCATTTCGACGAAGGCCTCTGTTGGCATGTCGGGGATCATATCAGGCGACTTGACGCCGAGCGCGGACCAGATATCCGTAGCGTCCGCGCAGGCGCTGAAGCGTTCAAGGCGTCGTTCGAGCCGGGCCTGCTCGGCCCGCATCGAATTGAGATCGAAGCGCGGGGGCTTTTCGAGCAGGGCCAGCGCCGCTTCGCGAAAGCTCGCGATCGAGTCTTCCGCGAAAGCGCTTGCCGTCCCGATGAGACGCCGGTGCCTGCCGCCCATGGTGCGCCAGACGAGAGCCCGGTCTCTTGAATCGAATTCCTCGACGCCCCTGTTGGTCTCGATGACCTCAGGCCCGGAGACGCTGATGCGGCCCTGTTCGGAAACGATGAGGCCGCTGCAACAGCTGGAGATCAGGCCGCCCCCGCCATAACAACCGGCGCGGCCGCCGATCAGGCCAAGCACGCATCCGCCCGCGGCGCGCAGCTCCAGCACAGCGCGCATGATTTCGGCGATCGCCATTTCGCCGGCGTTGGCCTCCTGCAGCCTGACGCCGCCTGTGTCGAACAGGATCAACGTGGCGGCGACGCCATCGCCCGCCGCGCGCGCGGCGCGCAGGAGCCCTGTAAGCTTTGCGCCATGCGTCTCGCCAAAGGCGCCGCCCATAAAGCGACCTTCCTGCGCCGCCACAAAGACGCGCTTGCCCGCAAGCCGCGCGGCGCCGACGATCATGCCGTCGTCGAATTGCTTCGGCAGGTCGAAAATGTCGAGATGCGGGCTCGTCTCGCGCTCCGCCGCGCCGATGAATTCCTCGAAGCTTCCGGCGTCGATGAGCCCTGCGATCCGGGCCCGCGCGCTCGCCTCATACCAGCTCTCCTGCCGGCTCTCGTGCCAATTCGCCAGCGCAAGGCCAGCCTCCGCAAGCGCGCTCAAGCCCTGTCCTCCTCGATCATCCTTACCCCCTGAGCCAGCCGCAAGGCGACGGCGTCCGGGCGCGCGCCGCCATCATTGATCGAGAGGCGCAATCCGCCCGGCGAATAGCGCTCGACGAAATCCGAAACGACCGCCTCCCATACGTCGCCGAAGCCATGCGCGGCGGTCGCGACCTCGACGACGCAATCGCGCTCCGGCAGCACGCGCTCGACCAGCACCTCGAGATTGCCCGAGGCGACGACGCCGACGACCGCAGAGGGTTTCGTGCCGCGCGCGGCGGTCTTGGCCTGATGACGAAAGGTGAGATTTTCCATGTGGGGCCTTCACCAGTTGCGGAATTTTGACGGCGGCCGATAGAGGCCGCCGGACCAGCGGACGAGATCCTTGATCGAGCGCGCGGCGAGGAGGCTGCGGTCCGCGTCGAGCACGTCGACGCCCAAATCTTCGGGGCGTCGCACCACGCCCCGCTCACGCAGGCGTTCCGCCATTTTGCGGTCGCGTCTGCGGCCGACCTCCGTATAGCCGGCGACGGCGCGCACCGCCTGCTCGCGCTCGTCGGCGTCGCGGCAGAGCAGCAGATTGGCGATCCCTTCCTCGGTCACGATATGGGTCACGTCGTCGCCATAGATCATGACCGGCGCGAGATCGAGATCGAGCTTTTCGGCGAGGGTCAGCGCTTCGAGCTTTTCGACGAAGGTCGGCGCGTTGCCCTCGCCGAAGGTCTCGCCGATCTGCACGACGAGTTTTCGTCCGCGCCGAAGCGCGGGCAGGCCGTCGGGGTCCGCCTCTTGCCCGGCTTTGATCCAGGGCTCGCTTGGATGGCGCCGTCCCCGTGCGTCGGAGCCCATGTTCGGCGCGCCGCCGAAACCGGCGATGCGCGAAGCCGTGACGGTGGAGCTGTTGCCCATCAGGTCGACCTGCAACGTCGAGCCGATGAACATGTCGCAGGCATAGAGCCCGGCGGTCTGGCAGAAGGCGCGATTCGAGCGCAGCGAACCGTCGGGCCCGGTGAAATAAATGTCCGAGCGCGCTTCGATATAATCGTCCATGCCGACTTCCGAGCCGAAGCAATGGATCTGCTCGACGAATCCCGATTCGATCGCCGGGATAAGCGTCGGATGTGGATTGAGCGCATAGCGCGTCGCGACCTTGCCCTTGAGGCCGAGGCGCTCGCCGAAGGTCGGCAGCAGCAGTTCGATCGCCGCGGTGTTGAAACCGATTCCGTGGTTGAGGCGCTTGACGCCGTAGGGCCCATAGATGCCCTTGATGGCGAGCATGGCGGTCAGGATCTGCGTCTCGGTGATGGCGCCTGGATCGCGCGTGAATAGCGGCTCAACATAGAAGGGCTTGCCGGCTTCGACGATGAAGTGCACGCGGTCGCCCGGGATGTCGACGCGAGGCAACCGCTCGACCACCTGACTGACCTGCGCGATGACGATGCCGCTCTTGAAGGCGGTCGCCTCGACGACGGTCGGAGTGTCCTCGGTGTTCGGCCCCGTATAGAGATTGCCGTCGCGGTCTGCGCTGACCGCTGCGATCAGCGCGATATTCGGCGTGAGGTCGATGAAATAGCGGGCGAAGAGTTCGAGATAGGTGTGGACCGCGCCGAGCGCGATCTGGCCGCCGAACAGCATTTTGGCGATGCGCCCGGCCTGCGGCCCGGAATAGGCGTAGTCGAGCCGCCGCGCGACGCCTGTTTCAAAGACGTCGAGATGTTCCGGCAGAACGACGCCCGACTGCACCATATGAAGATCATGAATCTTTGAAGGGTCGACGGCAGCGAGCGCCTGCGCGAGCAGATCCGCCTGTTTCTGATTGTCGCCTTCGAGGCAGACGCGATCGAACGGACGCACGACGGCCTCGATAAGGGCGACTGCGTCCGTAGGACGCACGACCTTGCCGTCGGCCAGCGCCGAGCCTGCCGCGATCCGCTGCGCCTGCGCCTTTCGCTCTGCGTCCCACCGCTTCATAGCTGCTCCCTGCCACAGATTAAGCCTTCCGGCCCGGCGTTCGATCAAGTTTGCGTCCGCATTCCGGGCGCCCCGTCACCTGTGGCTATTTGTATGCAAAAAATCAGAATATGCAACACGTCGCATACAAATGCGGGCCAAAAAATTTCTTGCTTGCGGCAAGGCCTACGGCGCAGGCGGAAGCTGGGCGTCATCTGCTTGCGTCGTCCGAGAGGCTTGGGCGGAACCGACCGAAATAATATTTCATATGTTAAATCAATAAGAAGACGCGACGTGGCATTCGTTTCTGCGGCGTCGAAGCCAAAAAGAAAGACCCAAAAGCGCAGGCGTAAGGCAAAGAAAAGGTGCGTCTGGCGCGAAATTTCTGTTGCTTGCTTGTGTATACACACTTGCATAACATTCCAAATAATGTATACGTGAACCGCCGCGAAGAGCGGCGCCTTTTCACAGGGAGGAACGCATATATGAGCCTTAGTCTTGCCGACGGCGCCTCGCGCGCGGCATTCCGGAGGAGCCCGTCATGACGATATTCGGCGTCGCCCTTTTGTCGGCCTGCACGCTGATCGGGGTGTTTCTCGGCGATCTCCTCGGCGTCCTGCTCGGGGTCAAGGCCAATGTCGGCGGCGTCGGCCTCGCCATGATGCTGCTCATCGCCGCCCGCGCATGGCTGCAGAGGTCGGGGGTCCTGTCACATGGCGTCAAGCTCGGAATCGAGTTCTGGGGCACGATGTACATCCCGATCGTCGTCGCCATGGCGGCGCAGCAAAACGTCGTCGCGGCGCTGCGCGGCGGCCCGCTCGTGATCGTGACGGCGGTCGCGGCGGTGTCCGCCTGCTTCGCGGCGACGGCTCTGCTCGGCCGGATCGGCCGCGAGCGCCCGACTGACGTGCATGATCCCGCCGAGGTCGAACGCGGCGGAGACGTGATCTCCGGCGATCTCATTCCCGACGTCTCGATCAAGAAGGCTTGAGCACCATGCTGCATATGATCCAGCACGTTTTTATCGAACAAAGCCTCGTCGCCGCCTTCGCTGTCGTCGGCATGGTGATGTGGGTGTCGCTCTTCCTGTCGAAACGGCTGACCGCAGGGCGCATCCACGGCTCCGCCATCGCCATTCTCATCGGCCTTGCGCTCGCTTATGTCGGCGGGCTCGTCAGCGGCGGCCAGAAAGGACTAGCCGACATCCCGGTCTTCGCGGGCATCGGCCTTCTCGGCGGCGCCATGCTGCGCGATTTCGCCATCGTCGCGACGGCCTTCGAGGTCGATGTGGTCGAGGCGCGCAAGGCGGGCCTTCTCGGCGTCTTTGCGCTCGCGATAGGCACCATCCTTCCCTTCATCATCGGCGCGTCGATCGCCGTCGCCTTCGGCTATTCGGACGCAGTCAGCATCACGACGATCGGCGCCGGCGCGGTCACTTATATTGTCGGTCCGGTGACGGGTGCGGCGTTAGGAGCGAATTCGACTGTGATCGCACTTTCGATCGCCACTGGCGTCCTCAAGGCCGTGATGGTGATGGTGTTCACGCCGATGCTGGCCAAGATCATCGGCCTCGACAATCCGCGCTCGGCCATGGCCTTCGGAGGACTAATGGGCACGGTCAGCGGCGTCGCTGGCGGTCTTGCCGCGACCGATCCCAAGCTTGTTCCATATGGCGCATTGACCGCGACATTTCATACGGGCATCGGTTGTCTGGTCGGACCTTCGATTCTCTATCTCGCGGTCCGTGCAATGACGGGGTGACAATGACGAGAGACGCTCGGGCGAAAGATGCGCGCGAGCCGGCGCTGCGGATCGCCGGCGAGGAGCCGGGTCTGCTCTCGGAGCGGATCCGCAACGCCTTGACGGACGAGATTGCCTCGGGGCGGCTGCCCGCCGGCGCCGCGCTCGACGAGCAGGATCTCGCCGATCGTTTCGGAGCCTCGCGCACCCCGGTGCGGGAGGCTCTTCGTCAATTGGCGGCGAACGGCCTCGTCGAGATGCGGCCGCGGCGAGGCGTCATCGTCACCCGCCTGACGCCTGGGCGGATCATGGATATGTTCGAGACGACAGCGGAGATCGAAGCGATGTGCGTGAGACTCGCGACCTATCGCATCACGCCGCTCGAGCGCAGCCAGCTCCTCGAACTGCACGAAAGCTCGCGCGCGCTTGTCGAGAATCGCGACATCGACGGCTATGACGCTTTCAACAGCCGCTTCCACACCGCGATTTATTTCGCCACGCATAATGGCTTCATGGCCGAGCAGGCTCTGGCGATCCGCGCCCGGCTCAAAGCTTTCCGTCGCACGCAATTGCGTCAGTCCGACCGCATCGTCCGCTCGCGCGAGGAGCATGAAGGCATCATGACCGCTATCGCGCAGGGCGACGGCGATGAGGCCGCGCGGCGGATGCGCGCGCATATGCTGAACGCCGCGGGCGCGATCGGCGCCTATATCGCGGAGCATTCGGTTAACGACTGAAGGCGCGCCGGTGGAGGAGCTCCGGTTGGAATCGCGGCGCGTTTCCATCCGGAGCTTCAAGCGTGGCTGGCCTGCTTCCATCCTGTCCTGATGGCGGCCGGCGCATTGACCCGATGGCCGCCAGTGCTCACCTTGGCGTCAGGCCTCACCTGATGTTCACGGGCGCAGGAATCCCACGATGCGGCGAGCTGTGCGTCGGCTCTCCACATTCCCGTTGTTGCGAAGCCTCATACAATGACGATGATCATGTCATGCGTCGGCGTCAGACCAGCGCGGCGTCGAGCGTGATTTCGGCGTTCAGGACTTTGGAGACAGGGCAACCCTGCTTCGCCTTGTTGGCGAGCTCGGCGAAGGTCGCCGCATCCGCGCCCGGAACCTTGGCGCGCAAGGTAAGATGTATTTTCGTGATGGCGAATCCGTCGGGAACCTTGTCGAGCGTCACCTCCGCCGTCGTGTCCATCTGCTCGGCGGTGAGCTTGGCTTCGCCGAGGATGAGCGAAAGCGCCATGGTGAAGCAGCCGGCGTGCGCCGCGCCGATCAACTCTTCCGGATTGGTCCCCGGCTGGCCCTCGAAACGGCTGGCGAAGCCGTAAGGATAGGCCTTCAAGGCGCCGCTTTCGGTCGAAATCGAGCCCTTGCCGTCCCTGATTCCGCCCTGCCAGGCGGCCGATCCCGTCTTTTTCATCAGTGTCTCCCTCGCGCTCTTCGCGGTTGGCGGATGGATCCCGCGCCGAAAATCTAGGCGTCTTCGCCGTGTCTTGCGATGGGGAGACCGGGAGCGACGCAAAATGATTTCACGACACAGGCCGCCTGCGCGGTTTCTCAGCCGAAGCGATAGCCCGACACCGGCGCGCCAAAGACGTGATCGGCGTAATCCCGGACCCCGTGATCCTCTGCCGCCGCGCCGGCCGCGACCATGAGCGGGAGCAGATGATCCTCATAGGGCTGGCTCACGCGCGCCCCGGGCGCCTCGGTCCAGGCGATCAGCGCGGCGTCGCGCACGACCGGATTGGCGGCGATCACGGCGGTCAGCCAGGCGTCGAATTTTTCCGCAATCTCCAGCACGCGCCGGTTGGCGCCGTAAAAGTTGTGCAGATTGTGGAAACTGAGGCCGCTGCCGACGATCAGCACGCCTTCCTCGCGCAGCGGCGCGAGCGCCCTGCCGACCGCGATATGGCGTGCCGGATCGAGCCCGTTTATCAGGGAAAGCTCGACGACCGGAATATCTGCCTCCGGGTACATCAGCATGAGCGGCACGAAGACGCCGTGGTCGAGACCACGAGAGGCGGTCTCGCCAGCTACGATCCCGGCGGCTTCAAGACGCCGGACGATCTCCGCGGCCAACTCCGGATCGCCCGGCGCCGGGTAGCGCAATTGATAAGTGTGCGGCGGAAAGCCGTAATAATCATAGACCAGCGGCGGCCTTGCTGAGGCGGTCGCCGTGGGGCGACTCTCCTGCCAATGGCCGGAGACGACGAGGATCGCGCGCGGGCGCTCCCCGACGGCGGTCGAAATCCCGCGTAGATAGGCTGCCATTCCCTTCCAGGCGTCGGGCGCTTTTGCCGGCGGCTCCATGAGGAAGCACGGTCCGCCGCCATGCGGGACGAACCAGACGGGCAGACGCGTCGACGCCATGGTTTGTCTCCTGTCCTTGCGGCGAGGCTTACTCTTTGCGCTCGAAGCCGGCGCTGACGATGAGGCTGACCTCATCGCCGATCAGCGGGATATGGGTCTTGACGCCGAAATCGCTGCGCTTGATCGATCCCGTCGCGTTGAAACCGACCGTGAATTTCTTGCTCAGCGGATTGACGCCGGCGCCGTTGAATTTCACCGCAAGCGTCACCGGCCGCGTCACGCCATGGAAAGTGAGATCGCCGGCCAACTCGCCCGTAGCCCTGCCGGTCAGAACGAGCGCCGTCGATTTGAAGACCACGTCGGGAAATTTGCCGGCGTCGAACCATTGGTCCGACTTGAGCTCGCCGTCGAGCTTGGCGTTGCTGGTCGAGACGGAGGCGGTCGGAAGATGAATTTCGACGGCGCTTTTCTCCGGCGCTTTCGTATCGAGATTGAGCGAGCCGGCCACGTTGGTGAATTCGCCGTACCAGGTGGTAAAGCCCATATGCGACGCGCTGAAAAGAACGCGCGTATGGTTCGAGTCGACGGCATAGGCGCCGGCCTCGGCGGCGGACGGATCGGCGTTCGCGGGCGAGGCGGGAGGCTCGGCAGAGCCGGCCGATGCGAGGGGCGTCAGAAGGAGGGCGCCGACGAGGGCGGCCGGGAGCTGTTTCAACATGATCTTGACCTCGCTAGGGGCGACGCGGCGGGTCATAGATGGTTTTCTTGACCGAAAAAACTGATAAAGTGTGGATAACCATTATTCGATTTTCCGATCGCGTCCGCTCCCGCTCCATCCTTCGATCAATTGCAGATCATGCTCGCCATCGTCGAGGCGGGCAGCTTTTCGGGCGCCGCCCGCAGGCTCAATCGCGCGCAGTCGGCGGTGACATATGCCGTCCAGCGGCTCGAGGAGCAACTCGGGCTCGCGCTCTTCGATCGCGACCGGCCGCCCGGGCCGGCCGGTCCCGGGTCATCTCGCCAACACCGCCGGAAGGCCGCGATCCTGAACTGGCCACGGCTCATTTCGGAGGAATGGTTCCGCGCGGGCCTTGGCCCTTCGGGGCCATGAAACGGCCTTCCTCGGCCTTGTAGATATACTGGCTTGCGACAAGCCAGCCCTTCAACGGCCGTAGCGGCAAAATGCAGGAAATCAGAAGCGCCGGCAGGCTTGTCATGAGATGAACCCAGATCGGCGGCGCAAAGGCGTAGTCGAGCCAGACCGCGAAGAAGACGGCGGGAACGCAGGCAAAGCAGATCACAAAGAACGCCGGGCCGTCGGCGGGATCCGCGAAAGAATAATCGAGGCCGCAGACCTCGCATCGGCGCGCGAGCGTCAAGAATCCGCTGAAGAGCCGCCCCTCGCCGCAGCGCGGACAGCGTCCTCTGACGCCCGTTCTGATCGGGCTCAGAACTGGCCACTCCGAGGATCTCTCAGGAGCGTTGGTCAAGGCTTCATGTCCGGGCTGGGCGGTATGATTGGCTGGCGCCGGCTGGTTGAAGAAACCCGTCTGCGGCCGATAAGTTTGACCAAGAACTCCGCTTTTGCCGTCATTTTCTCTTACGCGTTCTCTTAGGCGCCCTGAACTTTAGGGATTTTGCCGGCGCTCCGAGACAGGGACGTGGCTCAGAAACGGGTCGTGAGGGCGATGAGCCAGCCCGGCGTCGCCGACAGCGCCGCGGCCTCGAAGGAACGGTCGAGCCCGGTCAGGATGGCGGCGCCGACGGCGACAAGCGTCAAGGCGAGGGCCGTCCGGCCGAGCCGCGCCGCGCGCCCGGCCGTGGCGCGTCCCCTTGCGGCGAGACGGCCAAGGCCATAGCCCGCGGCCAGCAGGGAAAGCGCCGCGCCGAGCGAAAAACAGAACATTGTTGTAATCGCCATGGCGAGCGATCCGCCGCTGGCGGCGATCGCAAAGGCGGCGCCGAGCGTCGGGCCGACGCAAGGGGCCCACGCCAGGGCGAGCACAGCCCCCGCGGCGGCCGAGCCGGCGAGGCCCGCGGCGGGGACCCGCCTGGCGAGCGCATCGGCCCATCGGGCGAGAGGAGCGAGCGCGCGCTCCGAGATTAGGCCCAGCGCTGGAACCAGCATGACAAGGCCGGCGGCCAGCATGATCGCCGCAGCGATGTGCCGGACCGCCCCGCCCACGTCGAGACCGACGCCCAGGGAGGCGAGAAAGCCTCCGGCAAGGCCGAAGGTCACGGCGAGGCCGAGCGCCAGCACGATCGGGCCGCGCGGGTCGTGCGCTCGCGCTCCGGCGATGACGATCGGCGCCAGAGGCAGCACGCAAGGATTCAGCACGCTGAGCAGTCCGGCGACGAAAGCAAGCGCGAGATTCATGGCGTTCGGCGGCCCACCTGCGCGGGAGGTCCTGTTCAATGCGCGGACGGCGCGGGCGGGCTCCCTGCGCCGCCCTTATAAACGATCAGCGCCGAGCCCGAAACGCGGGCTCTTATCCGCTTTTCCGGATCGCGGGTCGTGTCTCAGTCAAGATTCGCCTCGCGATCCGTCGCGGAAACCGGGCTTTTCGGGAACTCGTCTTCGTTTCGCCGTCGCGGTTACCTTCCTGCGTCTCTGCGTCGGTTACAGAAGGAAAATGCAATGGCCGAACATAAAGGGTTACAGATCATAAGCCTCCGGGATCGCGCGGGTTGGAAGGCTTGGCTGGCCACTCATGGCGGCTCGCCTGGCGTTTGGTTGAAATTCGCGAAGAAGGCGAAATGCGATGGTCGATGGGAAGCGGCCTACGCGCCACAACGCGAGGCGGAAATTCCAGATGACTTCCAAACGGCGCTTGACGCTGACCCAGGGGTCAAGGCGTTCTTCTCAACTTTGAAAGGCGTTAAACGATACGCCATTCTTTACCGGATTTACAATGCCGAGACGGAAAAAGCGAGATCGGCGCGGATCGGGAAGTTTGTCGCGATGCTCCGTCTTGGCCGTTCCCGCTCCGGCTTCGCTTGCCGCCGGGACCCGAAAAATGAGGACCGCAGCTTGGAGAAGGGAGGCTTGCGTCTGTGACCCGTGATCATGCGCCAGCCCTGGCGGACGTCGGCGGCGACCGGCTCGAGGTGCATGCGGGCCTGGCGAGCGAGTGCGGCCGGCGCGACTATAATGAGGATTACGCCGGCGTTTATCTCGGCACGCCGGATCAGAGGGCGCGGACCGGCGTGATCGCGGCGCTGGCCGACGGCATGGGCGGCGCCAAGGGCGGCCGCGTCGCGGCGGAACTCGCCGTGCGCAGCTTCATCGACGGCTATGTCAGCCAGCCGGAGACGCTCGGCGCGCGGCTCGCGGGCGCCCGCAGCCTCGAAGCGGTCAATCGCTGGACCCATGCGATCGGGCGAACCGACGCCTCTCTGCAGGACATGGGCTCGACCTTCACTGCGCTGATCCTGCACGGTCGCCGGGCGCATGTGTTGCATGTCGGGGATTCGCGGCTCTACCGTCTGCGCGGCGATCGCCTGACGCTCCTCACCAATGATCACACGCTGAGGGGCGGGAGCAGTCACATATTGACCCGCGCGATCGGCCCCGCGCCGGCCCTTCAGATCGATTATGCGGTCGAGGAAGCGCGGCCGGATGATCGCTTTCTTCTATGCAGCGACGGCGTGCATGGCGTGCTCTCCGACCGGGCGCTGACGATCGAGCTCGCGCGCCGCGCGGCCCCGCAGGAAACGGCGGCGCAGATCGCCGCGGCCGCCATCGCCGCCCGGAGCAGCGACAATGTGACGGCGCTCGTCATCGACGTCCTGAGCCTGCCCGCCGCCAATCTCGCAGATCTGAAGCATTCTGCGGCAGCCTTGCGGCTCATTCCGCCGCCGGCGTCCGGCGCGCGCATCGACGATTATCTTCTCGGCGCTCTCCTCGCCGATGGGCCTTACAGCCGCGTGTTCCGGGCCGTCGACGAGACCACACGGCAGGAGGTGATCGTCAAGTTTCCGAAACCTTCGGTCGCTGCCGACGCCATATTGCGACAGGCTTTCATGCGCGAAAGCTGGGTCGCGACGCGGGTCAAGAGCCCTTTCGTCGCCGAATGCATCGAGGTTCCGCCGCAGCGGCGGACCTGCCTTTACACGGTCTTGCCCTTCTATCACGGCGAGACGCTGGAGCAGCGGCTGCGCCGGCCGCCGTCGATCTATCTCGCCTCGGGGCTCGGCGTCGCGATCAAGCTCGCCAAAGCGGTGGCGGCGCTGCACCGGGCCGGGATCATTCACCGCGACATCAAGCCCGAGAACGTCATTCTGGAGCCGGGCGGCGGCCTGAAGCTCGTCGATCTCGGCGTTGCGCGGCTGCCGCGCCTCGAGGACGCCGCCCCGGAGGCCGCGCCCGGCACGCCGAGCTTCATGGCGCCTGAACTCATCGCCGGCGCGCCGGGGAACGAGAAATCGGACCAGTACGCTCTGGGAGTGACGATCTTTCGCATGTTCACCGGCGCATACCCTTATGGCGAGGTCGAGCCCTTCTCACATCCGCGCTTCGGCCGGCCCACGGCGCTGACGAAGCTGCGCCCCGACCTTCCCGCCTGGCTCGAAAGGGTTCTGGCGCGAACCTTCGCGCCGCAGCCAGGCGACCGCTATGAGGACGTGCTGGAGCTGATCTTCGAGCTGGAGCATGGCGCGGCACGCGCCGCTCCCGTCGAAGACCCGCGCGTTTCGCTTTATGAGCGCAATCCGGTCGCATTCTGGAAGGCGGTTTCAGCGATCCTCGCCGCGGCCCTCGTCCTCGCGCTCGCCAAGCTGCATGGGGGCTGAGACCCGGCAGTCGGCGTCAGCCGCCTCGCCGCCGGGGCCCGCGCCGCTCAGCGGTGGACGAGCACGGGGATCTTGCAGTGAGTCAAGACCTTCGCCGTCTCGCTGCCGAGAATTAGCGCCGAGAAGCCCCGCCGCCCATGCGAGGACATGACGATGAGATCGGCGCCCGTCGACCCCGCCGCGTCGATGATCGCCTGATAGGGGCGGTCCTCCTCGATCTGCATCGTATCGACCGGAACCCCGGCCGTTTTGGCGACGGCCTCGGCGGCGTCGAGGACCCTCTGCGCCAGTTCAGCGCTGCGCGCCGAATAGTCGGCGGGCGTGTCCTCGATCATCGCCGCTTCGGCGGACAGAATGCGGAAAGGCAGCGTCACCGTCAGGATCGTGACCTTGGCGCCGATCTTCGCGGCGAGCTCGACGCCGTGAACGACGGCCTTGCCGGCAAGCTCGGATCCGTCGGTTGGGATCAATATATGGCTGTACACGATGTCCTCCTCGAGCAGCGGCGATTATGTTCGCGACTTGCCTTTAAATACGCGAACCGCCTATAGGCCATAGCTTTCGAATGCGTTGACGCCGATCAATCGGCGGCTACAAAGCCGCCTGCCATCGGCGAAGTCTCTGTGAAATTCATGGTAAATTCCAGCGCCTGGGCGATACGAATCCTTGCGGATCGCTCCGCGCCGATCATGTTTTTGCAAAGCCGGCGACGAGCGCGCTCCTTTCGGGGCCGACGCTAGCGCGCCGCAAAGGGCACAAGGGACAGACGAACCGAGGAGACAGACCATGAACGCAACACCCGCGACAGACCCGATCCCCCCGCGCGGCCCCTCCGGCTTCTCGACGCGGCTCAGCGCGGCAGTTGGCGAGCACTGGAAGCTCTATCTCGCCGAAGGCGTGATTCTGGTCGCGCTCGGCGTTCTCGCGCTGTTTGCTCCTTTCTTGGCCGGGGTGGCCGCGACGCTGTTCATCGGCTGGCTGTTTATTTTTGCGGGCGTCTCGGGGTTGATTTTCTCCTGGCGCGAGCGGGGCGTCCCAGGCTTGGGGTGGGCGATTTTATCCTCCGCCGCGGCGCTCATCGCCGGCCTTCTGATCCTGTGGAACCCGTTGAGCGGCCTGTTCACCCTGACCTATGTGCTCATCGCCTATTTCCTCGTCGACGGCGTGCTCACCATTTTCCTCGGGCTCGACCATCGCCGCGACCTCGCGGACCGGTGGCAATGGATCGTCGCGAGCGGCGTCATCGACTTGATCCTCGCCGCCATTCTCATTTCTGGCCTGCCGGGCTCAGTTCTCTGGGCGATTGGCCTCATCGTCGGCATCGACCTTATTTTCGGCGGCGCGTCGATCATCAGCGTCGCCTTGGCCGCGAGGAAAGTCTGACTGCGGACGGCGCAAGCGCGCCTCGCTCGGGCCCGCCGCGGCGTGCGCCTTCCGCGCCAATTGCTCCAGCGAAGGGCTTCGAGAGGAAGTTGACGTCGTGGTCGAGGACGCCGTTGTGCGACGACGCCGTTGTGAATGACGGCGTTGCGGCTGAAGCCCGTCGTATGGAGCGATCCAGCCGGCCATCAAGGCGGCGTTCTTGTCGCCGGACGCTCCTGCCGAGAGCTTCGCCGTCCGCGCACGCCGGACGTCGCGCGAACGCTTGCGCCGAGAAGCACGATGAAGGGAACGCCGGCGACGATCCAGCCGTAGTGCAACCTTCGCATGTCGTCCATGCTCAGCTTTGCCTCAGCTTGCGATCCTTAGCTCGCCGGCCTGCGCCAGACGAGGATTTTCGCGGTCAGCACCTGCACGGTTTCGCCGTTCTGATTGCGCGTTTCGCTGCGGATCGTCGCCATGCCTCGATCGGGCCGCGACCGGGACGGAGCGATGTCGAGAATTTCGCTTTCGACGACGAGCCGGTCGCCCGGCCGAACCGGCCGTGGCCAGGCGACCTCGCCGCCCGCGCCGATGACGCCTCCCGCAAGCGGCGCGCCGCCTCCGGCGGTGAGCAGCTTCATGGTGATCGCCGCCGTATGCCAGCCGCTGGCGGCGAGGCCGCCGAAAAAGCTGTTCCTCGCGGCCTCCTCGTCGAGATGAAAGGGTTGCGGATCGAATTGCGCCGCGAAGACCCTGATCTGCGCCTCGTCGATGATATGGGAGCCGCTGACGAAACGCTGTCCGACAGCAAGATCCTCGAGATAGAAGGGACCCTTGAACCTTTCCTCGCCCGCGTCCATCGCAACGCTCCGATTTTATTATTGAAATCATATGAAGTGCGAAGCGCGCCTTCTGAGAGCGGGCCTCACGGCGGACCGATGATCTCGACCAGACCGTGGTCGGTACCGCAAATTGGACAGGGATCAGCTTCGGCGTCAGACGGGCGGCGGGTTGCGCTCGGCAAACCCGTATTGATGCCAATAGGGGTAGGTCGCAGGACGCTGGCTGGCGGCGTCCAGCCTTCCCGACGAATAGATGTCGGCGCTGTCGAAGAGCGTCAGTCCCGCCTCGAGGCAGATGTCGATGAGCCGGCTCGCCTCTTTGACATCGGTCGCGCCCCACGCCGCGAAGAACTCGCCGCCGAAGGCGCCGGCGCCAAAGCTCAGCGCAGGCACGCTGAAGCCCGATCCGCCGAGACGCCGATATTCCATGTGGCTGCTCCGTGTTCTTTTCAGTCTTCGCGCGGAACTGCGCGTTAGGCGTATTGCGCTTCGCCATTGCCGAAGGACCAGTTCTCCTTCGTCACCTCGACGAGATTGATGAAGACGTCTTCACGCCGCATATCGAGGCGCTCGTGCAGCCCATCGGCGACGGCCTTGTAGAAAGCGCGCTTCATCTCGACCGAGCGGCCCGCGTTCAGCGTCACCTGGATGACGACGGCGTCGTCCGTTCTCGCTATGCCGAGATAGGTCTTGTCGACGATGAAATCATTCTCCGCATGTTCGGCGATGATCTGGAAGCGATCGTCGGCCGGCACGTTCAGCGTCGCTATCATCGCGTCATAGACGACTTCGCCGATTGTGCGGCGATGTTGTTCCGTCTTGCCGCGGGCAAGGTCGATTCGAACGAGCGGCATAATGGGTTCCTCTTGCTTTGATGCGGGTCTCTGCCCGAAAACAATATAAGTTGCCTGTATTGTCCAGCCCCATCAAAGAAGCGAGGCCGGCCTAGCCCTGCGACGGCGCCGGGGCCTCCGGGCCGCGGCGAAACGAGATCGCGATACGGTTGCAGGCGTTCATCAGGCCGATCGCGATCGTCGGATCAACGCGCCCCTTAGTATTGCTGCGCGGCGACGCCGCGATGACGAGCAGACGCGCGAGACGTAAGCTGCTCTGGGCCTGCTGCCAATTCAGGATGTGATCCTTATGCTCATCGAGGCCCTGCGGCTTTCGCCCGGCGGGATGAGCAGGACGCCCGGCTTTTCGATGAACGGACCGTCGAACTCGAGCGGGCTCGCAAAGCCGAGCCACGGTTCGATGCAGAGGAAGCGCGCCCCGGGCTTCATCCAGAGGCCGAGCTCGCGAAATCCCTCCCACGCCACTTCCAGAGAGGGCCCGGTCGGCGCGGCGAAGCGGACCGAGGCGCTCGCCACATGGTCCATGACGATTGCGTCGTCGGCGAATAAATCCTCGCGCAGCCTCAGCACCCGTCCCTCGACCGGGGTCGGGAACGCCTCCGGCCGAAGCAGGCCGCCGGAGAGGCGCCGGATCGGTGCGGCCTCGTCCCTCTCGAAGGTCAGCGTATAGATTTCCGGAGCGACGCCAGGATCGAGCGGCCAGTTGAAGGCGGGATGCGCGCCGAAAGAGGCGGGCAGCGGCTCGGCGCCGGGATTGCTCACGGTGAAGGTCACGTCGAGCGCGCCCTCCGCCAGCGCATAGAGGATCTCGAAGCGGAAGGCGAAGGGGTAGATCGTGCGGGTGGCCTCATCGTCGGCGAGCGCCAGCCGGCACGCATCGTTCTTTCGTTCGACAAAGACGAAGGCGCGGTCGCGGGCGAAGCCGTGCTGCGTCATGCGGTAGCTCTTGCCGTCGTGCCGCAACGTATCTCCGGCAAGCCGGCCGACGATCGGGAAGAGCAGCGGCGCGCAGCGTGGCCAGGCCGCTCCGGCCTGCCAGAGATATTCCGTCCCCTGCGCGTCGCGTAGCGACCTCAGTTCGCCGCCCTGCGCCCGGATGACGGCGGCGATCCGGCCATCGGCAATGGCATGTTCCGTCATGGGTTTCCTCAAGGATTGTGTGGCGGGCGCGCCCGCTCGCGCTCACCTTCGATCGCGCCCGTGCTTCGCCCGATCCTTCATATATTCCGCCAGTACAACCGCCTGATTGTGCTCCCGGTCGCGGGCGGAGTAGAGCAACGTCGCGGCGCCTGTTTTCAGGAGGTCGCGCAATCTTTCTACAGGCTCCTCGTTCTGGTCGAGCTCGGCGCGATAGCGGCGTTCAAATTCCGCCCAGCGGGCCGGATCGTGGTCGAACCACTTGCGCAACTCCGAGCTTGGCGCGATCTCTTTCAGCCACAGCGTTAGCGCGGCGTCGTCCTTTCGCAAGCCCCTTGGCCAGATGCGATCGACCAGAATGCGTGCTCCGTCATCCGCCATAGGCGGATCGTAGGCGCGTTTGATCTTCAGATTGACTGTCATGCGCGTCGACCCTTGTTTCAAAACGCCTTGCGCGGCGCCTCATTTTCTTGGTTCTGGATCGCGCCCACGCGCGACGTCCTTGCTCCCAACCAACGTCTGCTCCCAACCACGGATATTTTCAAAGACCTGGGGCGCGCCGCGACAGCCGCTGGCTGAGAAAATCGCCCAGCGCCTCGACACGGGCGGGTCGCGGACCGCCGGGCGGCGTCACGAGATAGAGGCTCCCCTGCGGCGTCAGCCAGTCCGTCAGCACCCGCTCGAGCCTGCCGTCGGCAAGCGCCTCCTTCACAATGAATTCCGGCAGGTCGCCAATGCCGAAGCCGGCGATCAGCGCCGGCACCAGGGCGTCGCCATTATTGGCGCGCAACGGCCCCTTGGGCTTCACGGCGACTTCCTTGCCGGCGGCATTGGTAAAGCGCCAGACGTCGGGCGTCGCCAGATAGGTGTAGCCGAGGCAGACATGGTCCGCGAGCTCCGCCGGATGCGACGGGCGGCCGCGCCGCTCCAGATAGGAAGGGGCGGCGACGGTATAGCGCGCCGAGGCGCAAAGCCTTCGCGCGATGAGCGAGGAATCGGACAGAGAGCCGAGGCGCAAGGCGGCGTCGAAACCGTCGCCGATCAGATCGACGAGCGCATCGCTGAGGTGGAGGTCGACGGAAACCTCGGGCCAACGCGCCATAAAATCGGGCAGGATCGGCGCGACTTCCCTGAGGCCGAACGACATCGGCGCGGCGAGCCTCACCAGCCCGCGGGGCACGGCCGATTGCGCAAGGCAGTCGTTCTCGGCCGCTTCGGCGTCGGCGACGAGCTGGCGCGCGCGCTCGGACAGCTGTCGGCCGGCGTCGGTCAGCGCGAGGCGGCGCGAGGTGCGGTTGAGCAGCCGTGCGCCGAGCCGCTTTTCGAGGCGGCTCAGGGCTTTCGAAACCGTTGGCGAAGATAGCCCCAGCTCCGTCGCGGCGGCGGCGATGGAGCGCATTTCGACGACCTTGGCGAAGATCGCCAGCGCTTCGAGATCCGGCAGCTTCTGCATCAAACTCTCGAAAGGGTGTCTTTCAAAGCTTTCTGTTTTTTATTCCTTTGACTGCCATACATTAGCGCCGTTGGCCAGAGCATGATCGCTCGATCATGCCTCGGTCCTGAGGAGAATTCGGCAATGATCGAGCGCAGAAGCTTTGAGAACCTTGGCGCCGCGGACCATGGCTGGCTGAAGGCCAGGCATCATTTCTCGTTCGCGAGCTATCATGATCCTGAGCGCATGGGCGTCGGCGCCCTTCGTGTCTGGAACGACGACGAGATTGCGCCCAATACGGGCTTTCCCCCGCATCCTCACCGCGACATGGAGATTATCACCTATGTCCGCGAGGGCGCGATCACACATAAGGACAGTCTTGGCAATACTGGCCGCACCGAGGCCGGCGACGTGCAGGTGATGAGCGCCGGCTCGGGCATCCGGCATTCGGAATATAATCTCGAGCCTCAGACGACAAAACTGTTCCAGATCTGGATCGAGCCGACGCAGTCGGGCGGCAAGCCATCCTGGGGGGCGAAGCCCTTTCCGAAGGCCGAACGCGGCGGCCGCCTGGTCGCTCTTGCGAGTGGCTTTGAAGGCGACGCCGGCGCCTTGCCGATCCGCGCCGAGGCGCGGGTGCTCGGCGCGACGCTGAAAGCGGGAGAGGTGGTCGAATATGAGCTCGGCGCGGCGCGCAGCGGCTATCTGGTTCCGGCCAGGGGCTCGGTCGAGGTCAATGGCGTGCGTCTTTCCGCCCGCGACGGCGCGGCCATAGAGCGCGAGGCGGCGTTGAAGATCATCGCTTTGGAGGACTCCGAGATCGTCCTCGTGGACGTGGCGGCCTAAAAGGCGGAAGCTGGAGGCGCGGCGATTCCGGCCGCGCCTTCCGCGCAAGACTCTTTTTTAAAAGATAGACAGCAACGCGAGACCAGATCATGGCGAAAGTTCTTGTTCTTTATTATTCCGCTTACGGGCACGTCGAGAAAATGGCCTGGGCCGTCGCGGAAGGCGCACGCAAGGCGGGCGCGACCGTCGACGTCAAGCGCGTCCCGGAGCTCGTGCCGCTCGAGGTCGCACAAAAATCCCATTTCAAGCTCGATCAGGCGGCGCCGGTCGCGAAGGTCGCCGAGCTTGCGGAGTATGACGCGATCATCGTCGGCACCGGCACGCGCTTTGGCAGGATGAGTTCGCAGATGGCGAATTTTCTCGATCAGGCCGGCGGTCTGTGGCTGAGCGGCGCGCTGAACGGCAAGGTCGGCGGCGCCTTTACCTCGACGGCAACCCAGCATGGCGGTCAGGAGACGACGCTGTTTTCGATCATCGCCAATCTCCTTCACTTTGGCCTCGTCGTCGTCGGCATGGATTATGGCTACGCCGGCCAGATGAGGCTCGACGAGGTGACCGGCGGCGCCCCTTATGGCGCGACAACCATCGCGGGCGGCGACGGGAAGCGTCAGCCGACCGAGAACGAGCTCGACGGCGCACGCTACCAGGGCCGCAAGATCGCCGAGGTCGCCGCCAAGCTGCATGGCTGACGGCCTCCCACATTCTTTCGCGAAAGATTGAACCAATGGTCGGTTATGAACGCGTCGCCCCGCTGGCCGGACGGGTGCTGTTGATCGCGCTGTTCTTCGTCAGCGCCGCCGGCAAGCTCGCCGCCCCAGCCGCGACCAAAGCCTATATTTCCGCGGTCGGGCTGCCTTTTCCCGATTTCGCCTACTGGATCTCGATCCTTGTCGAGCTCGGCGGCGGCGCACTTTTTCTGATCGGGTTTCAGACGAAGCTCGTCGCCGCAGGACTCGCGCTCTACTCGATCGCGACGGCGCTCTTCTTCCATCACGGCCTCGCCCAGCAGAACGAGATGCTCCACTTCTTGAAGGACCTCGCGATCGCGGGCGGATTTTTGCAGGCGTCGGCCTTTGGCGGCGGCCCTTTGAGCGTCGACGGCCGGCGGCCGGAACGATCTGTGTAGGATTGAAGCAAAGAATGACTGGCAGATTTCTGCGGATTCTCGCGGGCGCCGCTTGCGTGGCCGGGTCTCGAAAACGTCCCTGCCTATCGCCGAACATTCAGAGCCCTGAGCCGAACGTCGGGGAGGGGTAGGCGCGAACCTCGCGCGGGGCCGAGGCCGGAACGGCGGGGCTCATGGCGGCTGCGGGCCCGTGCTTGACGGGGCCGGCTTTCTATGAGGAGCTTGCGGCGTCAGGCCGCATGCGAATCATTGCGACGGTTCGATAGTCGCGCGGCACAACGCAATCGGGGACGCGTCGCCATGACCGATCATCTTGCAGACGTCAAGAAATACGCCAAGAAGCCGGTTAATGAAGCCGCTTTGGCGGCAATGGAGAAAACTTACCGGCTGGTCCTGAGCAAAGCCGATTCGCGCTATGTCGCCTGTTCGGATCCGGCCGAAGTCGAGACGGTGCGGGAGAACTTCCTCAAGAAAAAGCTCGGGCTATCCTCCGGCGATCTCGATGCGGCGATCAAATCGGTCTGCGAAACGATGAAGGACGACCGCACGAAGTCGCGCCTGACGTTCTATTACCTGCTGGCGGAGCATTTCGACAAGCTCGGCGAATTCGCCTGAGCGCCCGAGGCGGCGCCTCGTCGCCGCCAGCGAGACCGGCTCAATTTTCGGTCTGGCGCCAGAAGCTCGGGTCAAGCAGCCGTCGCATCTGCGAAGCCGTGTCCTCAGCCGCCGAAAGGGGAAGCACGGGCACGCCGATCTCGCGCTCGAAGGCGAGCATTTCCCTGGCGCGCGCGTCGGCGAGGTCGAGAACACCTCTGCGAATTCGGCCGCCGCCGAATTCGAGGTTGATCTGCAGTTCGCCCCGGCTGACGATGATGTCGCCCGCCTTGGCGAGATCGATCTGAAACGGATCATAGACCAGAACGGCGAAGACCTCATTGCGAGAGGCGAGCCGCATCAGAAGCTCCCGCGTGCGGGCGCAATTGCCGTCGAAATCGCTGACGACCACAATGAGGTGATCTCGCGTAGAAAGGCGCCCCGCGGCGTCGAGCGCGGCGTTGAATTTCGACGGTGCGCGCGGATGCGAGAAATCGGCGCGCAACTCGCCGTTTTGTGTCGCGATCGCTTTGAGGAGTTGCATGGCCGCGGGGCCGCCGGGCTTGATCGTTGCGACCGCCGCATCGTTGAACACGACGCCGCCGACGAGACCGCCGCGATCGAGCACGTGCCAGACGCAGAGCGCCGCGGCTTCGGCCGCCGCAGCGGATTTCATCGAACGGCGCGAGCCGCAAAACATGCTGGGACGCTGGTCCACGACGATCAAGGCGGGTTTCGCCGCCTCTCCGAAACAAGGGCGTCCGAAGGCGAGGCTTGCGCGCGCGCCGACGCGGCGCGCCATGGCGCTGATGCCGTCGGAATGCGCCGAGCCCGGCACGGCGGACGGCGGTTCACTGGCCGAGGGTCGGGCGCGTTGGCTGGCGAGGACGCTTTCGACCGGGTGACGGCAGGAGGATCCGTAATCGCGCGCGACGGCGCGCAGAGCGATCAGGTCGGAAATCGATGTATAGACGCCGTAGCGGTTTGCAGATGAGGCCTCGCGCCTGCGGCGCGGCGCCGACAATCGGCCCATGGCGTAGGAAACGCCCATCGCGTCCCGATCCTGAAGCTGAGTTTTTTGAGCGCGCGAGCGCGGCGCTCAACGGCTTTGACGATAGCGTGAGAATAGGCCCGAACTTAAGCCATGCGCAAGCATACAAGGTTTTATTCAATTCAGGCGCGAAGCTTTCGCGAGGCTGCGGCGGCGCTTGCGGCCGTGCAGGCGGCAATCTTTACGCAAAGCTCGGGCGAGAGTAATAGACTGATGGAAGGATCGTCTCACCCCATGCCGCGCAGAACATCCGTTTCGACACCGCCCGCCGCAGCAGGGCCCGCGGAGGTTCGGCCGGCGCCGGCGGGCGATCGGCGCCGTTTTCGGCCCGTCATCGGGGCGTTTGTCTCGATTTTCGCCGTCGCCGTGATCGGCGTCGCGGCGGCGGGCGATCATGACGCGCTCTGGAAAGTCGTCCACGGCCTTTGCGTCTTCGATCAGACGCATCTTCGCAGTCCGGCGCCCTGCGCCTCCGTCGACCTCAAGGACGGCGAGGAGCAGGGGACGGCGATCCTGAAGGATCTCCTCGGCCGGACGCAGTTTCTGCTCATCCCGACGCGGCGCGTCACGGGCATCGAAGACCCGCTCGTCGGCGAAGGCGAGTTGCCGAACTATTGGGCCGCCGCCTGGGCCGCGCGCGGCCTCGTCGCCACAAATGCGCAAAAGGATCTTTCGCGCGACGACATCGGCATGGCGATCAACGGCGCCGGCTCTCGGAGCCAAAGCCAGCTGCACATTCATATCGATTGCGTGCAGCCGCAGCTGCGGCGGATTCTTGCGACCCAGTCCGCCAGAATCACCACGCATTGGACGGACTTCCGGATGCTGGGGCAGAACTATCGCGTCCGCCGCATCGACGGAAAGGAGCCGGATCCCGATCCGTTCCGGCTGCTCGCCGACGACAAAGCGACCCCCCTCGCCGAATCGTCGCTCGCGGTCATCGGCGCGACATTCGCCGGCGGCAAGCCGGGATTTGTCCTCATTGCGCAGAAGGCGCCGGGCGGCGGCGTGCATCTCGAGGACCTGCTCGACCACAGCTGCGCGCTCGCTTCCGGATAGGGAAGGCGGGCGAGGCCGCGTACCCGATTCGGGTTCGAGCAAACGACTCTGCCAGAAGGCAGTCTCTTCCGAAAAGGCGACGCGTTTCGGAACTCAACGGCTGATCTGGTCGACGTCGCGCACGGCGCCTCGCGCGGCGCTGGTCGCCAGCGCGGCGTAGGCTTTGAGCGCGGTCGAGATTTTCCGCTCGCGCGCGGCCGGCCGCCACGCCGCTTTGCCCTTCGCCTCCATGGCCGCCCGGCGACGCGCGAGCTCCTCTTCCGGCACGGCGAGATGAAGGCGCCGGTTCGGAATGTCGATCTCGATTCGGTCGCCGTCCTCGACGAGGCCGATCATGCCGCCTTCTTCCGCCTCCGGCGAGACATGGCCGATCGAGAGCCCTGACGTGCCGCCCGAAAAGCGCCCGTCGGTCACGAGCGCACAGGCTTTGCCGAGGCCCTTCGACTTCAGATAGCTTGTCGGATAGAGCATTTCCTGCATGCCGGGGCCGCCGCGCGGCCCTTCATAGCGGATGATGACGACGTCTCCCGCCTTGATCCTGTTGCTGAGAATGCCCTCGACCGCCGTGTCTTGGCTCTCGAAGATTCGCGCCGGCCCGGAAAAGACCAGAATCGAGGCGTCGACGCCGGCCGTCTTCACGATCGCCCCCTCTTCGGCGAGGTTGCCATAGAGCACGGCAAGGCCGCCGTCTTTCGAAAAGGCGTGCTCGACGTCGCGGATGACGCCGCCAGCGCGGTCGAGATCGGTCGCCTGCCAGCGCGCGCTCTGGCTGAAAGCGACCTGGGTCGGCACGCCGCCCGGCGCCGCGCGATAGAATTCGGCCGCCGTTTCGCTCGCCGTCCGGCCGATGTCCCAGCGCTCCAGCGCATCCTTGAGGCTCGCCGAATGGACGGTCGGAATATCCGCGTGGATGAGATTTGCGCGTTCGAGTTCGCCGAGGATCGCGATGACGCCGCCCGCGCGGTGCACGTCTTCGACGTGGACGTCGGCGACCGCCGGCGCAACCTTGCAGAGCACCGGCACGCGCCGTGACAGTCGGTCGATGTCGCGCATGGTGAAGTCGACGCCGCCCTCATGAGCGGCGGCGAGGAGGTGCAGCACGGTATTGGTCGAGCCGCCCATCGAAATGTCGAGCGTCATGGCGTTTTCGAACGCCTTGAAACTGGCGATCGACCGCGGCAGGACCGAAGCGTCGTCCTGCTCGTAGAAGCGGCGCGCCAGATCGACGATGAGGTGGCCCGCCTCGACAAAAAGCCGGCGGCGGTCGGCGTGGGTCGCGAGCATCGAGCCATTGCCGGGCAAGGCGAGGCCTAGCGCCTCGATCAGGCAGTTCATCGAATTGGCGGTGAACATGCCGGAGCAGGAGCCGCAGGTCGGGCAGGCCGAGCGCTCGATGGTCGCGACGTCGGCCTCGGAGATTTTGTCGTCGGCGGCGGCGACCATGGCGTCGACGAGGTCGAGCGCCTGCTTCTTGCCGCCGAGCACGACCTTGCCGGCCTCCATCGGACCGCCCGAGACGAACACCGCCGGGATGTTGAGCCGCAGCGCCGCCATCAGCATGCCGGGCGTGATCTTGTCGCAATTGGAGATGCAGACCAGCGCGTCGGCGCAATGGGCGTTGACCATATATTCGACGGAGTCGGCGATGATCTCGCGCGAGGGCAGGCTGTAGAGCATGCCGTCGTGACCCATGGCGATGCCGTCGTCGACCGCGATCGTGTTGAACTCCTTGGCGACCCCGCCGGCGGCCTCGATCTCGCGCGCGACGAGCTGGCCGAGATCCTTCAAATGCACGTGGCCCGGCACGAATTGCGTGAAGGAATTGGCGACGGCGATGATCGGCTTGCCGAAATCGCCGTCCTTCATGCCGGTGGCGCGCCACAGGCCGCGCGCTCCGGCCATGTTGCGTCCGTGCGTCGTCGTGCGGGAGCGATAGGGAGGCATGGGTCCGTCCAGGCTTGTCGGATGCAAGGGAACGCAGAGTCTATAGGCGAATAGGCGAAGCGCGTCATCTTTTTCGCGCCACGGCGACGCCCGAGGCGTTTTGCGGGCGCGCGATGCTGGCGCCCGGCTGATTTCGGTCGTTGCAACCTGCCCGTATCGCCTTTCGGACGCCGGCGCCATCCTCAGGCGCGCTGGAGTCCGCGCCTAAATTATCGGAAGTCGATCTTAATGGAGGCGGGCATGATCTAGACAGTTTAGCAGAACATTCAGGATTCTGCGTGCTCAGCTCGGCCTGCTCGACGCCGACCCGAAACCGCTCAAATCAGCGCGTCCTCGCCCTCGCGCCCGCCGCCGCGCGGGCTCGGCGCCGCCTCTGCAATGATCGCGAGAAGCGCCCCGGCGGCGCGGCTCTGGCGGCGCTCGCAGCAGCTCAAGGCGTAGTATTGCCGCGCCGGCAGACGGAGACCCGCTTGCGATAAGAGGCCCGCTGCGAGGCCTGGCGCAACGACCGACGCCGGAAGAGCGGTCGCGCCCATGCCTGCCTCGACCGCCGCGCGCGCCGCCTCGTCCGAAGGCATTTCCAACGCGACGCGCAACGCGCCGGGATCGACGCCAAGCGCCGCCAGCGCCGCCTCTAAGAAAGCTGAACTTCGTGCCCTCCCCGATCACGGCTGATACGGGTCTTCTCCGCACATGCCAATTGTCAAGGGGGCCCACGCCCGCGTCAAAATCTGGCGGCCCGTGAACAGCGGGCAAGACTTGGTCGCTGGGTCCGGCCCAGATAGAGCATCCGTTCCGAAAGCATGCATCTATTTCTCAAGGTCACACGACCTGTTGGAAACAAGCTTCCATTGCCTTTTGAACGGCAGCGCGGTTAGCTACCACACCCAGAACAGCAGGACCCAGTTGCTCACGCCAACCGCCACGCTGAACGCGCCCGCAGATACGCCGACGACGCGCCGAACGGTCGATTGGGTATAGCGCCCGGCAATCGACCATAGCAGCCATAGGCTCCACATCGATGCTCCCGCCAGCAGAGCCAGACGCAGCGAGGAGGCAAATGAAAGGGGCAGCCCTTCGGCCTTCAACATCGTGACAGTGATGGCGGACAGGCCCAGAAACACGCCGCAGCCGGCAATCGGTATGAGCCCCTGAGCGAGGTGATGGAACCTTCGCCAATCAAATCGCCCCAGCGCCTGGGCGGCCAGGGCAAGGCCCATACACACGGCAAGGCCTGTCACAACAGCCGTGCCAAGAACATAGGCGATCATCAAGGCCCCATCCAACGGCGTCATCATGTCGTTCTGATCGGGGTAATTTGTCAGAATCCACCAGGGCAATCGGGGTTCGATGAGCACCGTCGCGCCATGATCGACGAGCCATTCGGCGATCTGCTGCTTGATGGCGACATAAATCGGGCTGGAAGCCCACTGAAACGCTCCCGCCGCCAGGCCCATCAGGCCAAAGACAATCAGCAGCGTCTCCCAGGCGGAGGTCTCCTCGGCCGCAACATCGACAATCTCGTGCGACGGGGAGCGCAGTTCCAAGGCGACCGCGTCCTTGAAGCCGGCACACCGTCCACACATATGGCAGGCCGACGCCCCGCGCATGGTCTTGATCGGAACGAGGGGTGCGCAGTTGATCGGCGCCGGCCTGCGATTGCCATTGCGGCGCCATGCGCCCCAAGCGGATGCATCGACCCTGTAGTGGACCGGCGCAAGCTTGGACAGCAAGCCGAATACCCCGTTGACTGGACAGAGATAACGACACCAGACCCGCTTGTCGCGGCCGTAGAAAAAGCCGACGACCATCGCGGCCAGCGTCGATCCGCCCAGCACGATGACCACCGGCATTGGATATTGGTAGACGCTCACCATCTGGCCGTAGATTGTCGTGCAGGCGAAGGCCGTGAAGGGCCAGCCCTTCCACTTCATCCACCGCGGTGTCGAATGGCCGCGCCCGTGCTCGCTGGCGATTTCGGCAAGCGCCCCTTCCGGGCAGAAGATGCCGCACCAGGATCGCCCGACGAGCACCATGCTGACCAGGACGAAGGGCCACCACAGCCCCCAGAAGGCGAATTGCGCCAGCAGAACTGCATTCGACCAGATATGCGATAACCGCGTCGGCATAGGCGCGAACAGCGGCAGGATCAGGAGCGCCGCGTAGGAAAGGATGACGATCCACTGCACGGCGCGGATCGCGCGCTGGTTGTCGCGCAGCCATATTCCGGCCCGGTGGGTCAGACCCGCCAAGGGCGCCGACGGCGCTATCGCGTCGCCGGCGCTGTTTGACGTTTGAGCAGCCATGCGACGACAATCCAGTACAGTGCAAAGACCAACAACTCGACCAGAACCGGCCTGGCCCGATACCCTGTGAAGGCGGAAACCAGACTGCCAAAGGCCCCGCCATCAGGCAGAATATGCGAACTGTCCCACATCTGCCGGGACATTTGCGGCACGATGCCGAGCGAGATCAGATGGTCGATGCCCGTCAGCAACAGGGACCCGGCAAGGAGCAGCAGGATCACTTCGGTCACGCGAAAGAAGGTGCGCCAGGAGAAATAGCGGCTGCCAGCCTGCAGGGCCCAATAGGTTGCCGCGGCCGCGCCAAGCCCCAGGGCTGCTGCGAGCAGGGAGGGAACCAGGGTGGTTGCCGCACCCGCCATCGTTCCATAGAGGAAAATCGCCGCCTCGCTGCCCTCGCGCAAAACAGCCAAGGCTGCGAGCGTGAACACACCGCCCCATTGCGCGCGATCCGCCGCCTGGCTCAGCGACGAGTGAATATCCCGTTTCAGGGTACGCCCGCGGCGGCGCATCCATATGACCATCTGCACGATCAGGACGGCGGCAAGCAGCACGACCACGGTTTGGAAATATTCCTGCGCCTCGTCGCTGAGCGTGTCGCCCAGGGTGAGCAGCGACACGGCCAGGACGACGGCCCCGACAACCCCCAGCGCCACGCCCGACCATAACCAGGCGCGCCCGACACGCCGCTCGTCGGCCGGACGAGTGCCGAGCCAGGCGTTGAGAACGCCGATGACCAGGAGAGCCTCGATGACTTCGCGCCAAATGACAAAGCCGACATTGAAGAGTTGCATGGTCGTCAAGCCGCCTATTTCGCGACCAGGATCGCCGGCGGCGTGTTGGGGCGGAAATCGTCGAAGAAGGAATATTCGCCCGGATCAAGCGTGCGGATGACCATCACGCTTTCGGATTTGGGGGCCAGGACCTTCTCCTTGTACAATTCCTTGCTCTCGAATTCCGCCGGCGTGTCGCTCAGATTCACCAATTGAAGGCGAATGCGGGTTTTTGCGGGCACCTCGATGCGGCTCGGGGTAATGACCCCGTCCTTGAACTCGATCCGAAATGTCGGCTCCTCCGCCGTCTGGGCGAAGGCAGCCGGCGACAGGATCGACAAGGCAACGATCAGGGCGGCCCGCCGACGCATTCTCAGTAGGCCCCCTTCTTGCCGGCGCCGGCATAGGTGAATTCATATTCGACCGTGAAGGGCTTGAACCATTCGCCAACGCCGGTTTCCTTGTCGACGTGGCGGCCAAAATGCCTATGCGGGTCTGCGTTAGGCGGAGAAACCGTTAGCTTGAGCTTGTATTTGCCGGCGCCGTTCAGCTTGACGTTGTCGCCGTAATGCGGCCCGTCATTGGCCACCATGGGCATGAACTCGCCCTTCTGAGTCTTGCCGTCGTCCAAACGGGTCAGTTCGTAGGACACGCTGAGATAGGGCACCCAGTCTCCTTCGGCATAACCGTTCTGGTTGCCTTTGGCCGCGTGAATGTCAGCTTCCAGGTGAACGTCGGAGTCCTTGGCGCCGCGCATTATGCCGGCCGGCTCCATTTCGATCGGCTGAAGATAGACGGCGCCGATCTCCATGCCGGCGACAGCTTGCTTGTCCCCGACCGGTGTTTCCTTGGCGATCGCCGTCGAAGCAAGGAGGGAGATGGCGCCAGCCAGAACGAGTTTCTTCATTGGATTGAGTCCGCGTTGGGAATGAGTTCGGATCGCGTCTCCTTTGGCCGCTTGGCCCTCTCCCCCCGTTGAAGACCAAACGATTACCTCTCCCTGCAGCCTAGCGGCAACGAGGGATCAGATTGCATCAGAAAGCACCATCAGAACTATCTAGCATGTTTCCATTCAGATTAGTATTGAGTCAACATGATTTTGTTTATAATTATTCCAATTCTAGCTTAGATTGATTATAATCAAAATAGTCTTAAATTTGTTTAGCCAATATCTTAGCATCAGATCCATTGGATAGAAATTAAGTCCGAATTTTTCAAATTTAGATAGATAGTAATTCAGGATTTAACAATTTGGGTGCAGCGACCTGGGCTTCAGCAGCATCTACATCAGCCTGATGTTCCTCGAGGCCGACCGCGCGCCAGAGCCTTAGGTGTTTAGTCCCGAGGAGTGGCGGTACGGATCGATTTTGAATCGGCCGGGGTCTTCTGTCCATATGCGTGCGACGTATTCGTCAGGGGTAAGGCCACGGAGGGTCTTCAGGCGGCGGCCGTGG
>WBZN01000283.1_pt1 | contig 54115 bp, 50 predicted proteins | sample 5204281 | NCBI WGS metagenome assembly WBZN01 (sample SAMN12344347, study PRJNA552823) | activated sludge metagenome | biome: Activated sludge suspended growth; feature: Nitrification reactor; material: Wastewater; isolation source: activated sludge from nitrification reactor of wastewater... | reverse complement strand
ACGAGGTAAAACGTCCGATTTTGGGCATGACAAGGCCTCCGGTCGCAAAAATGCGACAGCGGATCATTTAATTTTTTCTATTTTTGATTTTAAAAATTTTTATGCTCGGCAGAATTCAGATCTGGGTTAGATCCAAATTGGCGGAGAGCGAGGGATTCGAACCCTCGGGACCCGCGAAGGCCCGCCAGTTTTCAAGACTGGTGTATTCAACCGCTCTACCAGCTCTCCGTCGACCGTTCTATGGGTTTTGAAGGAGAATTTCAATTGCTTTGAGTACTTAATGCGACGCCGCAGTTCGATTTCGCAAGCTAGCGAATCTCGGCTTTGCCACCCATATAGTTGCGCAAGGCCTGCGGAATCGCCACGGAGCCGTCTTCACGTTGATAGTTTTCAAGAATCGCGACGAGAGTGCGTCCCACCGCCAAACCCGAGCCATTCAAGGTGTGCACGAATTGGGGCTTTCCCCCGGCAGAGCGAAATCGGATGTTCGCGCGACGGGCTTGGAAATCCTCAAAGTTTGAACACGAACTGATCTCACGGTAGGCCTCTTGCCCCGGCAGCCAGACTTCCAAATCATAGGTCTTTGTCGCGTTGGAACTCATATCCGCCGTGCACAGAAGCACCCGACGAAACGGCAGTTCCAAATCGATCAGCACCTGCTCGGCGTGAGCGGTGAGCTCTTCATGCACCTGGTAAGAGTGATGAGGGTGAGCAAAGGTCATCAACTCCACCTTGTCGAACTGATGCTGACGGATCAGGCCCCGGGTATCGCGGCCCGCACTGCCAGCTTCCGAGCGAAAGCACGGACTGAAAGCACAGAAGCTTTTTGGCAGATCGGCCTCGTCCAAAATTTCGTTATTAAAATAATTCGTCACCGGCACTTCGGCAGTTGGAATCAGGTAAAAATCCGTACCCTCGACGTGAAAAAGATCTTCTTTGAATTTAGGCAGCTGGCCCGTACCGATCAAACTATTCGTGTTCACCATAAAAGGCGGAATCATCTCGGTGTAGCCATGCTTTTGCGAGTGAAGGTCCATCATGAACTGGACCAGCGCACGCTCGAGCTGAGCCGCCGCGCCCTTTAGAAAAGCAAAACGCGTCCCGGTGGTTTTGGCCGCCCGTTCAAAATCGATGATGTTCAGTTTCTCACCCAACTCCCAATGCTCTTTCGGTTTGAAAGAAAATCTCTTCGCCTCACCAACCGTTTTCATTGGTTTATTATCGCGCTCCGAAGCACCCACGGGTACAGAGCTGTGAATCTTGTTCGGCATCGTCAGCGCGAGGTTATAAACCGCTTGATCCGCTTCAGACGCCTTCGCTTCAAAATCCTTCACTTCGGACTTGAGCTTATCGACCTGACTCATAATAAGCGTGGTGTCCTGGCCTTCGCGTTTCATCTTGCCGATTTCGCCGCTGAGTTTATTTTGCTGTGCCTTCGCGGTTTCAGCTTGGAAAATCATTTCGCGGCGTTTTTTGTTCAGCTCGGTGATTTGTTCAAGAGCTTCGAGCGAAGCGCCGCGATTCAACAAGCCTTGCTTGTAATCGTCAAAAAATTCGCTCGTGCCGTCGGCTTTTTTTTCTAGAAGTTTGATATCAATCATGGGGTCCTCGCTCGTCAGGGAGCGATCAGTATATACATTCGAAGCAGCATGGCGACAAGCACGCAAATCAGATCAAAGATCAGAATTTTCCCGATGCTCCAGTCGCTCAAGGCTTTCACCACGATCGCGGTCACCACCGTCATGCAGAAAAGCAGCGCAAAAATTCCGTACGTGAGGAGTTCTTGCCCAATCAAACCGATCGTGAGACCCAAGGTCAAACCCGTTAAGATGCGCAAAAAAAGATTCAGCATATTCATCGAGGCCGACTTCACGCCATCATGCATGTTGTTCGAGAGGCTCTTCATTTTATCGCTGATTCCCATTTATCGCCCTCCGATGCGGCTTATTTTACTTTCGATATCTTTTCTATCCGGTGCGTTTGGAGATAATCCTAAATACTTATTATAGGATTGTATAGCACTTACCACATCTCCTTTGGCCTCGTAAATAGCTCCCTGCTCCCGGTAAATATCGGCAAAGCCACTTTCACGGGCGGCCGCAAGGGCCAGCATATCTTCCGCCACATCGATCGATCCCGAAAGACGGTAGCATTGTCCCGCCCGCACATAAATTTCAGCCCCTTGGGGTCGCAACTTCATCGCTTGCGAATATTCGGCTGCGCACTCTGTAAACTGACGACGAGCGTAATAGGTTTCGGCCGCGAGCAAATAGGAATCCGCGAGGTTGGGATTTTGCCTTTTCTCTGATTTCGCGGCCTCTAAAGCCACGCCAAAATCCCCCGAGGCAAAGGCCGAACGGCCAATATAATAAAAGGTACGCGGAAAAAACGGATTCAAACTTTGCACCCGGCGGAATTGCTGAATCGCCTCATCAAAACGCCCCGTCTCGAGATAAACCTTACCGGCTTGAAATAAAGCCTCACCATCGGTGGGATCCAAAACGGCGGCCGAAAGATACGCCCGCAGGGCTTTGTCGTTGAGTCCCAGGGCGCGGTAGCATTCTCCGAGCCCCAACCAACCTTTTTTATTTTTAGGATCCGCATCGACCACCTGTTCGTAAATTTCTTGGGCCTGAGTGAAGCGATCTTCCGTCTTATAAATTTCAGCGAGCGCGACACGGTACTCTGAAGAGTAAGAGAATTTCTTAATCAGCTCTTTCATATAATTGATTCCCGAATCGACCCCATTCACCTGCGCCAGCATCTTCGCATAGGTAATCTGAGCCTCGGCATTCATGGCATCCAGCTCGACCGCTTTCGTGGCGTAACGGATCGAGTCTTTGCGCGCATTTTCTTTTTTCTCCACATCCACTGATTTGATCGGAGTGATCCCTGCGGCCAGCTGGCTGTTCGCCTTCGCGAGCAGAATGTAGGTCTCCACATCGCCATCGTAGGCTTTCAACGAACGAAGCGCGTAATTGATGGTGGCCGGCATATTATTTTTTCTATATTCCAAAAGACCTAGGCCCCGCAGAACCTCATAATTGTTCGGCGAAAATCGCGTCGCGCTCGTTAAAATTTGCATCGCGCCGAGAAAATCAAATCGCTGGGTCATGTAATCGGCTTGTAAAACATAGGCTGAGATCAATTTCGGTTCAGCCTTAATTGCCTTGTTCAACCAATCGATGGCTTCAAAACTTTGGCTCAACTGCCACAAGCATTTGGCCGCTTTCATCGCGGCTGTCCCATTTTTGCGGTCAATCTCGAAGGCGGCCTTGAACTCAGCCTGGGCAGCAAGACAATCCCCTTGTCGCACATACTGATCACCCATGAAAACCAATTCATTATTTTGATTCTTATCCGCTTTGATTTTATCCGTACCACCTAATCGCAAAACCAATTGTCTCGCGTCCACGTTGTTCGGATTCAATTCAAAACCTTTTTGTGCAAAACTAAGAGCTTTTCTTTTCTCGCCCTTCTCTACCGAAATTTCGGCAAGAGCTTGATAGCCTTGTGATTCTAAAGCTCGATTGACACTGCCGTGAGAGTCCACGCCACTCGCAAGCAAATCGAAGGCGTTGTCATTTTTTTTGAATTGCCGGTACTCAATCAAGCCCAACTGAATGCGGGCAGCCTTGTGATTGGGGTTGAGCTCCAGAACCCGCCGCAAAAGACTGGCCCCTTCATTCGCCCGATTATTCTGGGCGAGGACCGCCCCCAACTGAACCTGGGGCTTCAACCAGTGATCCCAAAGTTGCACCGATTTTTCATAGTAGGGAATGGCGTTAGAAATATCTTTATCTCCCTCTAAAAGTTCGGCCTTTTCAAGGTACAGCACCGGTAAAAGCGAAAAGCGGTCCACCGTTTCAAGAGTGCTTTCGACCACACCGCGCGCTTCCTTGTAGCGCCCGGCGGTGAGGAGTTTCGTTATTTCGCACATATTTCCGTAAGGACTCACCACATTCAAAGCTTTCGTTGACTGGGTCATCGAAGAGATCACCTTGATGTCCGTCGCATCTTGCTTCGTGAAGGGCCAAAGCTCCTTGTAAACCAAACAAAGCAAGGCTCGCACCTCGAGATTGGAGGGCGCCCCTTCAACAATGCTCACCAGTTGATTTTCGGCCTGCAGATAGTTTTCGAAGGTGTCTTTTTCAATCGCGGCCAGGGCCGAAGCGAGTTTGGATTTAACCTGAGACTCCGACAGCGGAGCGGCTCCGCGTCCCGGCGCTAAAAGACTGATTTTTTCACCGGGCGTATCGTTGCCCATAAAGGCAAAGCCCACGGCAAGAACGATCAAGGCCCCTAAAATCGCTAGCGGAATTTTTATTTTCTTGAGGGCTTCCATCCGTTCAACGCGATCCAGATTGCTCATATCAATGATAGATTTCGCTCCCGCCAATTTTTTTAGCGGGGGAACGTGCTGCAAAGGCGGAGCTTGCGGATTTTTTGAATTCGCTAAAACCTCGACAATTTTTTCATCGCTGATTTTTTGGAGCGCGCTGGTTTTCGTTCCTGAAAGGGTATTGCTTGAAGAAAATGACGGTGAGCTGTGCTCGGTCGGCCGAGTCATGATCACTGTCTCGGCCTGCATCTTTTGCTTTCTCTGAGGGTCCACTTCAACCACGCCCTCGAGGGCCTCAAGAAGGCAGTCGTAAAATTCAGGCTCTTTCGAAATCAGTGTCCACTTTCCGTCGGGGAGTTTGGAAATAAGTTCCTGACCAGTGAAGATGCCATCACCAATCATGCGCAGAATCGCCTCCGTTGAGAAGGGACCCTTCACTTGCCCATTTTCCGTTCGAACCACCCAAGTAACCTGAAGACGTGACATAGATCCCTGATTATACTCGACTTTACAGGTGACAGCCAACAGGGGAACAACCGGCTCTGGAAGTCGCGACTTAAGTCAGGGAAGCTAACAGTTGAGACCTCGTTTTCACAGCCCTGAGTTCGCCAAGCTCTGTGCGATATTCCCTATGGGAGACCTATAAAGGGCGGATATGATATTTTCCTTCAGGACCTGCAGAGGACTTTGATGCTCTTCGAGAAGAGTCCTCAGGAGGTCCTCTGTCGTGACCACGGCCACGGCAAAAGAGCCCCGCGTAACAATGAGAGACGAAATCTTTTTCTCGATCATTGCTTTTGCGGCATCTGTGATCGGCTGGGCCTCGTCAATCGTTTCAACTGGCCAGCTCATATAATCTCTTACTCTCGTATCGGGATCAAATTCAGGTGGGAGAATTTTACCAGAAAAGAAATCTGATGGGTTGATCTTCATGGCGCGCTGAACGTCGTGATCTGACAGCATGCCAATGATAAGTCCGCTCTCATCAACCACAGGGAGGTGCCGCGCAGAAATTTCTGACATCTTTCTATGGGCCTTTTCCATGTTTTCCATCCAATCAATAACAATAAATTTATGCGTCGATTGGAACTTAATTGATTTTTGCATTTGACTCATCCTTGTTGGCACATTCGCTTAAGATGATTTTCTAAGGTACAAAAATCATGCCCCTCAAAGAGGCCATCCGAAATCGCGACCAGCAAAAAATTGAGGTAATTTGTCTCCTTGCGAACGATGGAAATGTCTCAAATGTTGTTCGTCTGTGCGATGTCCTGGGTCGACGGGCCTAGTTTAGAGATGGCGCCTATGAGCCATGGCACATATAGTGCTTTTGGTATCCAATGACGGAGGTACTATGATTATGCGATGGCGGTCCTGTCTTTTTTTACTTCTACTTTCACAGCAGGGCTTTTCGCAGGGATTGACAATCACTGAGGCGCAAAATTCCAGCGACCCTTTGCGAAAGGTTGGGCAGATGTTCACCGTGACAATCAGACCCGGAGCAAAACATATCGAGGTACAAGTCGTCGGCAACGACGTCGCGAGCGCAACCTTCTCTAATGTCAGTGTTTTAGCGTCCCTTAAGGTAGGAAATAAAGAATGGGTCATCACCCCAAAGAAAAATCGGGAACAGTTTATCGTGGATTCGCCAATTGGGATTCCTGTAGAGTCGAAATCTGAGCTCCGACTTGAGATTCATGACTCTAATAGGAAAGAAAATTTCGATTTCAAAATTAATGGTCAAAAACCTTAAGGATCAAATTATGTCGATTAAAGATTTGTTTCACGGAGCGATTGTCAGTGTTCAAGAGGGTACTCTGCTTAAAGATGTGGCTGAGCTGATGGATGCAAGGTGTGTCGGCTTCGTCGTGGTGACGAGCCAAAACGCAACAATGAACCCGATCGGAGTCATCACTGACCGCGATATTGTCGTCAGTGGGATTGCGAAGGGTTTGGATATGCAAACGACAAAAGTTGAAGCCGTTATGACATCCCAGTTGGTAACGGCACATCCTGATGCCGAAATATCCGAAGTGATCGCTTTGATGGAAGGAAAGAATGTGCGGCGCATTCTTCTCGTGGACTCTTCGGGCTGCGCGTGCGGAGTTGTTTCTTCTGACGATCTAATAAAATTGTTGGGGTCGGAACTGAGCAAGATTGCCGATCTTTGTTCGGGTCAAATCGGCACAAGTCGAAGACACCATGCCAATGACTTCACCAGAATGGCTTAGTAAGCGTATGTTTTGATCCCGCTGAGTGGAATTGAAAAAGTAAACGTGGACCCTTTACCAACTTCGCTAGAGACAGAGATTGAACCCTCATAAGTGCTCGGTTCTTGAATCAGTGTTTTTCAGAAGGAGCCGTCATTACCAAAACAGGGAGTTTTGAATCACTCAAAACCTGGCGAGTGATGCTGCCGAGCAAAACCGTCATCCAAGGACCTGTTTTCTCAGTGAGCACCAGTAAGTCGGCCTTGACCTGTGTTGCCGTTTCGAGAATAGCCTTAGCAACACCGAGCGTTCCGTTGAGCAGCTCAAATCGCGCATCAACACCAGCCGCCTTTATCGCGGCAACCTGAGAGCTTCCTTTTTGAGTCAAGCGAGCTTGTTCATCCTTAAGATAGCCTTCAACGTTCGCCCAGCCGCCACCAGCCATCATTACCGCAGAAGCCATCATTGTTTCCCTTGGCACCACAGGGAGGATATGAACAAGAACGATTCGAGCCTTTAACTTGGCTGCCCACGATACTGTTTCCTTCATAGTCTTTTCAGAATCTGGGGAAAAGTCCGTGGCAACAAGCAGGGTTTGAACATGCGGCACATCAGTTGAGTCCGCATTGACGATAAGCACGGGTACCGAAGATTGATAAATAAGTGTGCTGATGAAACTTCCAGGCATTGAAATATCGCGATCTTTAAGTGCATGGGTAAAGACCGCTATCATGGATGCGCCCTTTTCGTTTGCAGCTTTAATTAAGGACTGGACACTTCCTTTGCGCGACGCCTGTTTTTGATAAATAACTTCTGATGGAAAAGAAGTTTGAGGGCGGCCGTCCTTGACGAGACCCAAGAGGACGTCTTCGCCAAAGTTCATGAAAGCCGCCTCCATGCCCTCCTGAAAGTCGAAGGGCCAATTAAACAACCTTGGACTAATGATGGTGACGGCTTGGGGTTTCAAACCCATTTGCGCTGACAAGGCTGTGGCCGAGAAAATGGCTTTCTTAACTTTTGCGCTGTCGGTCTTAACGCAATCAACTGCCATCAACAGTATTCCATTTCCTTGTTCCATCAGGGACTCCTTTTCGGTTTGACTTCCGTAAAAAGCAAAGGGAGTGCCACTAGATTCGAATCGCCTCAAGGTCCTTGCTTTAGAAGAAAGCTTGCGATGGGACATTTGGTGTATGCGTCAGACTGTGTTTGCCTCAATTTTAACTTCCACATCTGAAATATCCAAATTTTTCTCAAATTTGGTCATATTCGAAATTGTCGTCTCGGCAATGTTCTGTAATGCTTCTCTCGTCAGGAAAGCCTGATGAGACGTCAATAGAACATTGGGAAATGTGAGAAGACGCGCAAGTATATCATCGTCAATTCCACCCTCAGACAGGTCGGAAAAAAAGATACCGGCCTCCTCCTCATAGACATCGAGACACGCTCCGCCGACGTAACGTCTTTTGAGTGCAGCGATTAAAGCCTGCGCCTCTATCAGCGCGCCTCGGCTTGTGTTCACGACAATGACATTCCTTTTCATAGTCTCGAGGGCCCTGGAATCTATGAAATGCTTTGTCTCGGGCGTCAGCGGCATATGGAGTGAGATGACATCACTTTCTTTGAAAAGAACTTCTCGCGGCACGTATTGAACATTATTTTCAAAGGCCCAGCTGATAGCCGGCTGACTATCAAAAGCTAAAACATGGCAGCCGTAGCCCCTCATAATTTGACAGAAAACCTTTCCGATCTTGCCAGTTCCAACAACTCCAACGGTTTTACCGTGCAGATCAAATCCCACCAGTCCATCTAACGAAAAATTCATCTCATGAACTCGATTGTAGGCTTTGTGAATCTTTCTGTTGAGCGTCTGCAAAAGAGCAACAGCGTATTCGGCAACGGCATAAGGTGAATATGCCGGAACTCTCACCACTCTCAATTTCAGTGATTGAGCACATTTCATGTCGACGTGATTGAAGCCCGCTGATCTCAGCGCGATCAACCTCACTCCCGAGGCGCTAAGAGATGTGAGGGCCCCCTCATCTGCACGATCGTTTGCAAAGAGACAGGCCGCCTCACATCCAAAGGCGAGCATCGCCGTCTCTTCCGTTAGGCGCGTCTCGAGGAAGCGAAGGTCGTGTTGACCTTGGTTCGCCTTTTCCAAGGCCGTACGATCAAATTTGTGCGTATCAAAAACAGCGACTTTCATAATATAGACTCTCTATTCTTTGACAAGCGCATAGCTCACCGACCGACCCAATCCCCAGCCAATCCTTCTTCTGCGAAGAGGTGTTGCAACAGATATGCCCGCTCTCCCGCTCAGGCGGCCGTCATGCCTTTGGCTTTGCGCAGATGATTGAAAATAAAGCGCGGCCCTTGGAGGTGGTTGATTCCGTACAATGATTCAAAATCTTGCGATAGAACAAAAAGATTTTTTTGGACGGTGAGACCTAAAATGTTTTCTGAGATCTCATAAAGAAGGTCCTTCTCACACCCCAAATAAGTCACGGATTGATCCACGAATTCGGCGAGTCTCAAATCAACAAGGCCTTTCAGTTCTGGCTCACATTCGCATTCGTCAATTGCAATGCGTAATGCCAAAAGACGATCACGAACGACAGCATGAAGATTGAAAACTGAATGAATATTCGATTTCGCCATTTCTGAGGTAGAACTCCACTTCTCAGATTTCAAAAGAGCTGGATATAAAATGGATTCTTCTTTAGCGATATGACTATGTTCGAGGACCTTCTGCATCGCGAAGATCGCAACTCTCAAATCCGCAAGCAAAACTTCCTTTCCATTCTCCAGGTCAGAGCGGTAGGCTTGCAGCAGTTCAAGCCCCTTCTGAATCAGGTCACTTTCTTTTCTGAGGTGATTCGTGAAGAGTGGCATATATCTCCAATAGGAAGAGGGCTTCGATAAGTCCTATAGCAGCGCATGTGCCATCGAAAATGGGTCTCCTCGAGGCTAGGCGGGAAATGGCCCTGCACCTGGGACATTTCGATAGGCGGCCTGGGCAATCCTGTCTCACCGTCCTTGTTTCATTAAGAGAGATAGGAGCACCTATTGACGTCTTAGACCTCGAATCACTATAATCGAGCTTAAATGGAAACAATATCACCCTCTGGCTTGGTCAATCAGGTCTTTTTAAGATGCGTTGAAGACTGTTTTGAACCGATCATGTTGACGGATCGCTCGGGCCACCTCAGCTATGTCAATCCCGCGTGGATGCTGACCTACGGGTATCAAAAAGAAGAAGCCCTCGGGAAAACTCCACGACTTTTACGTTCTACTCATCAAACCGACGATTTCTATAAATCCATGTGGCAGACTATTCTTGATCCAAAGATCGGGTTTTGGCGCGGTGAAGTTTTTAACCAGGCAAAGGACGGCCACCTTGTTCCCGTCCTTTTAACAATTACTCCCTATCGGGGAGCCACTGGCGAAATTCAGGGATATATGGGTATCGCTGTCGACCTTTCAGATCAAAAGCGAATGGAGCAACAAATCCTCCGCCAAGACCGATTGGCCTCAATTGGAATGTTGGCCGGTGGGCTTGCGCACGAAATTGGAAATCCTTTAGGCACCATTCGAGGCCGCGCCGAGCTTGTTCTGAGTCAGGTCCGTGGAAACGAGGTTGCGGAGAAAAATTTAGAAGTCATCGTCACGCAAATTGACCGCATTTCTGGCTTGATCCAGTCGCTGCTCAGGGTAAGTCGGGTCCCTGAACAAATTCTTTTACGCGAAATGGAATTAAGGCCGATCGTCGAAGAGGTTGTCACACTCATGGGCGAAGCCTGCCGACAAGCTGGGATAGAAATTAAACAAACAAATCTAGATCAGATCGTCTGCGCGGAACCAGGCCATATGCAACAATTGCTTCTTAATCTCGTCATCAACTCCATGCATGCGATTGAAGAGCTGAAAAGTAAAGATATAACGGCGGCTTCAAAACAACATTCAATTGAAATCTCAGCAGAGAAAAGGGGAAATCGCTGTGTTATTTCAGTGCGCGACACAGGATGTGGGATCAGCAAAGAGAATTTGAATAAATTGTTCCAGCCTTTTTTTACCACGAAAGCCGCTGGAAAAGGAACAGGTCTTGGTCTTGCAATTGTTTCCAAATTGACTGAAGAGATGGACGGTAAGGTCTGCGTAGAAAGCAACGGCGTAGGCTTAGGAGCGGTTTTTAAGCTCGAACTCAAAGCTCCTTAAAATCAGTCTTTCTCACCGTCGGCATGCTCACTAAAATTTTGATCGTCGCTCAAACCCTCGTCATTGACGATTCCGTACTCTCGCTCTTTCCTATAAAGAGTTCTGCGATTCACGCCTAAAATTTGAGCGGCCTTCTCTTTTTTTCCACCTGTTTTATCAAGTATGAACTTGAAGTAGCGCTTCTCAATCTCTTCTAACGTCGGCAATGTTCCGCTTTGATTGGACTCAAAAAATGTTTCGACGTTGCCTCCACCCACCGAGGGGAGATCTTTGACGTCAATCGAGTTGCCTCGAGCAAGGACCACTGCTCGTTCAATAATGTTTTCAAGCTCCCGAACATTGCCCTCCCAAGGCATCGAAATGAGACGTGCCATCGCCTCCTGAGAAAAACTTTTTACCGGCGAGTGATTTGCTGCCGAATATTTTTTTAGAAAATGGTCGGCGAGGAGCGGAATGTCCTCTTTGCGATGCCGAAGCGGCGGAATCACCAAAGGGATCACCGACAACCGATAGTAAAGGTCTTCCCTAAATGTGCCGTTTTTGATCGCAGCCTTGAGGTCTTTATGAGTCGCAGCAACAATTCGAACATCAACATCACGATCAATATTCTCTCCAACCGCTCCTACTTTTCGCTCTTGGATAACGCGAAGAAGCTTCGATTGAAGGGCCAGATTCATGTCACCAATCTCATCCAGGAATATCGTTCCGCCCTCGGCCTCTTCAAACAATCCGCGCTTGCGGCCAACGGCGCCGGTGAAGGCTCCTTTCGCGTGACCGAACAGCTCACTTTCCAAAAGGGACTCGGGAATGGCCGTGCAGTTGATCGCAACAAAACGCTTTGTCTTCCGTGGACCTTCACTGTGAATCGCGTTTGCAACCCGCTCCTTCCCTGTTCCGCTTTCTCCGGTAATTAAGATATTGGCATTCGCAGGCGCAACCCTGCGAATCAGATCGAAGACCTCGCGCATCCCCGGAGATTTACCGATGATCTTTCCAAAAGACTGGGTCTGGTCGATTTCGTTTTGAAGTCTCGAGTTTTCAACTTGAAGATCGCGAAAACGAAGAGCGCGCGCAACGGTGACGCTCATCTCAGCTAGCTTGAAAGGTTTTGTCGTATAATCGAATGCCCCTTTGCGGATGGCTTCGATGGCCGTCTCAATCGACCCGAAGGCCGTAATCAGAACGATGGGAACATTGAGCGCAATTTCACGAACTTTACCAATGAACTCAATACCGGTCATCTCCGGCATATTCAAATCGCTGATAACCAGATCAAGTTTTTCAACAAGATTCTCTGAAGTTTCTTTCCCAGAGGCTGAAAATTCACCCTTGTTAATTCGAGCAAGGGCCTCGCTCGCAAGGGAGGCCTCACTCACTTTATGCCCCTCAGAGCGCAAAAAATCCGCTACCATTGACCTCATTCCAGAGTCGTCATCAATGACTAGGACATGATGGGTTTTAGACATAATTTCTGCTCCTTGTTTTTTCTATGGGAAAAACGAGACAAATTGGCTCGGCGCCGAGACTTCCTGGCTCAATTCCCGACCGACCTCAAATACAGCCGACTATAAGCTATAAAACAGCACAACGCATGCCATGGAGTCCCTTTTGGGACAAAATAGTCGGGCCGTCAGCCCATAAGTCTTAGAACCAAGTCTTTCTTAATTTATAAGCTCAAAAAGCAGGGCCTGCTTCAATGGCAGTGCACGGGCTTCTCTTGTAGTTGCGAACTTGAGGTGATTCCTTGAGTCTGCTTGGCAAAACTTTCGGTGCGCGCGCCAAAAGACAGAACGCTGAACAGTCCGGCAAGAACCAATAGAACTCCGGCCCAACGTTGTCCTCCCTCAATTTTTGGCCGTAGTATTTTTTGTAGCCAAACGCCGCTGAAACTTAAGAGAGGCGCACTCCCTAGCCAGAACGCGAACATGAAGGCCGCTCCTTTGAGAGCGCTTCCCGTTGCGACGGCGCCAATCAAAAAACTGTAAAGATGACCGCAGGGCAAAAATACTGTGAAAAACCCCGCGGCGGCGGCTGTGACGGCTTGGGGCAAATGCGAGACCCTCAGACATCTCCACAGCCTCATGGAAAGTCGATTTAAAAATAGAGGAAGCGGCAAATGAAGCGACTTGCCTGCAATGGCTCGATAACCATTGGTGAACAGAAGAAGCCCAATCACGAGCAAACTGACTTGTGAAAGCCAACCCGGGCGATTATGGCCAAGAAGGGCCTCACCAAACGCTCCGACGAACGCCCCGACAAGACAGTAAGAAATCATCCGGCCTATTTGATAGGCCAGAAGCTTTGATTTCTGATTGGCGAAATTCAAAACAATGGGGCCGCACATCGACATGCAGTGAGGGCTGCCGATAAGTCCGCCCAAAAATATTGAAAAAGGAACTAACCAAATGGAGTCATGAAAAAGGGCCAACAAGAGTGACCTCCTTTTCCAGATCAAGAATTTGATTTGTTTTTTCGTTTTTATCCTTAATGAGAATTCTTATTTTTTTCTCTCCATTGCGAAGAAGATTTTTAGGAAATCGGACGAAGACATCCGTTTGAAAAACTTTTCCATCAACAATGGGAAGCGGTTGCGATGCGGTGATGAGTTGGATCGTTTTGCTTTCTGGAGATTCAACAACGCTAAAAAGCAACTCATGGCTCGCTCCGCTCTGATTGCTCAGCTCAAGCCTGAGGTGATTCAAGACAATCATCGTTCCATCTTCTAATGTTTGAACAGTGTAAGGGGAGTCTTTTGCACGAAAAACTTCGACGTCTACAGGTTTGATTAAATAAAGGGAAATCGCCAAAATCGCGATCGAACCCAAACAAAGGATCAAATATAAAAAAGCACGGAAATTAAACCGCTTCTTCTTCTTCTCTTTAGCTAAAAGCGAATCATAGCGTATGAGACCTGCTGGTTTCTTCAGTTTCGTCATGACCTCATCGCATGCATCCATGCAACTTGTGCAGGCAATGCACTCCATTTGGACACCCCGGCGAATATCGATCCCCGTGGGGCAGACCTGGACGCAGCGATAGCAGTTCACGCAATCACCCAACTTGCCGTTGTGAGATTTTGCTATGACCTTCGCCTGAGGAGTTGCGCGGGGCTCACCGCGTGAAGCGTCGTAAGCGACAATCATTGAAGCCTTATCCATGAGAACAGACTGAAACCGGCCGTAAGGGCAGACGATCGTACAAAACTGCTCTCTGAACCAAGCAAAGTCGAACAGGATGACCCCGCTGGAGATCAGCATGAACAAGAAACTTTCCCAGTTTTCCGCTGGTGGCTTCTGAATCATTTCAGCCAGTCGATCTGTCCCGACAAAATAGGCAAGGAAACTATGGGTCAACACCAGGGTCGCTGCCGTGTAGAGCACCCATTTCGTGCCGCGCTTGCAAATTTTTTTCAAGCTCATCGGCTCTTGATCCAGTTGGCGACGTTTAAGAGCCGAACCCTCGATCCATCTTTCAATCCGTCTGAAGACTCCGTCGATAAAAACTGTTTGGGGGCAGGCCCATCCGCACCAGACACGCCCGAAGATCGCCGTCGCGAAGAATAACCCAAATGCCGCCGTCGCGAACACCAAAAATAAAAGTGGTGCGTTGTGCGCTCTCAGCGAGAGCCCGAAAATCTCGAAGCGTCTTTGCGCGACATCCAGAAGAAAAGCCTGTTTGCCCTGGATTTTTATCCAAGGGAGCAGCAAAAAAAAGACAATGAGGACTCCTTGAACCCTGTTTCTTTGAGTTCGGAAAAATCCACGCACATCTGCAGGATAAAGAAAGAGCCTTCTGCCTTTTGCATCCGTGGTGGAAAGCCGATCGGGATGAAGTTCGAACTCGTTTAGTGGCACATTAGTCCTTAAAATCCTGTTTTTCACCCTGAGGCGCTTTAGGATTTGCAGGAGCAGTTCCATGAAGTGAGTGCACGAACGCCACGACATCTTTTAGCTCATCAGCAGTGAGGATCGGGCCCCAGGGTGGCATTCCCTTATCCGCCACGCCTGTGACAACGACTGCCGCGATATCTTTGAGAGTTCCTTTGCCGTGCAACCAGTAGTCGTCCGTTAGATTGGGGCCGACAACCCCCTGTCCTTTCTCGCCATGACAGGCCAAGCACTTGCCCGTGAAAACCTCTTTCCCATGTTTCAGTTTGACGGGGTCCTTATAAGCGGCCAGCAAGGCCTCCTCGTCGCCCTCACTCGATGGCGGGGTCACAGGCCTCATGGCCTCTATTTCTTTCATGGCGACGACAAGTTCTTGTTGAGGAGTGGGACCTCTTCCGGACATGTAGTAGCCCATGTACCAAGCCGCAAAAATAATGGTCGCGAAAAAGATGCCGAGCCACCAACGAGGAAGGACATGATCCAACTCATGAATGCCATCATAGTTGTGGTCCAGAAGAAGACTCTCTTCACCTTTTTGAAGATCTACGCCTGATCTACTTTTTGAATCACTCATGTCTTTCTCCATCTTGAAGGGGCAGCAATTCGGCCGCCGCAAATACGGAACGCTGCGATTTCATTCCGACCCGAATGAGCAAGCCGACGAAAAAGGAAAAAAAGATCAACAGAGCGACAACTGTCAACCAGGGCCACGGGAATAGGGTTAGAATTTCTTGCTTCATTGCTCACCTCCTGCCGATTCGTGCTGTTTGAGTAGCTCTGGATTTTTTCCAAGACGTTGTAAATACGCGATCAAGGCCACAATCTCCCGGTCTTCCAGTCCCTTAATGGGAGAGTCCCCCATCAGCCCCTTCGCAATTTCAGTTGCCTGATCTTTCGCCGCCTGGGGGGCGAGACGAACTTGTTCATCCGTGTAAGGCACGCCCAAAGACTTCATGACTTCAAACTTCCTCTGCAAAATGGAGAAGTCAGTTTTGGAATCAAAAAGCCAAGTATAGACGGGCATAATCGAGTTGGGAGTCACCAGACGCGGGTCCAGCATATGCCGATAGTGCCAGAGATCGGGATACTTGCCGCCAATCCGGGCCAGATCTGGACCGATGCGTTTCGATCCCCATTGGAAAGGGCGATCATACATGGATTCTTCCGGCAGTGACGCAGGTCCAAACCGAACAACGTCCGCGGGCAGGCTTCGAATCATCTGCGAATGGCATGTATAGCAACCCTCACGGACATAGATGTCCCGACCCGCAAGTTCCAGTGCCGTATAAGGTACGACCGCCGTGTTGGCAGGAACATACGTGTGAATGATCAACGTCGGCAGAATCTCGATGACTGAGCCCACAATAATAGCAACAAAAGTTAAAATTGAAAAAGTGGGCATCCAGCCCTCTAAACGACGATGCCATTTTGCCGAAACTTCTTTTACAGATCGATCAAGGGCCGGAGCTTGGAAAACTTCTTCCGCTTGGTTGCGAGGGGCCAGCTGCCATGTTTTATAGAGGTTCCAACACATAACCAAGAATCCCACGAGGAACATGGTCCCGCCGATAGCCCGCACCCAATAGAGGGGGACGATGCGGACAACAGTTTCAACGAAGTCAGGATAGACCATGCGACCATTTGCATCCATCGCTCGCAGCATGAGGCTCTGAGTGATGCCGGCCGTCCACATGGAAATCAGATAGAGAAGAATTCCGATGGTTCCGATCCAAAAGTGAACGTTGGCAAGCTTCTTGGAATAAAGTTCTGTTTTAAAAAGTTTTGGAAAGAGATAGTAAAGCATCCCGAAGGTTAAAAATCCATTCCAGCCAAGCGTACCCCCGTGAACGTGCGCAATGATCCAATCCGTGTAGTGCGCGATGGAGCTCACTGACTTGATCGAAAGAAGAGGGCCTTCAAAGGTCGCCATTCCATAAAAAGTCAAAGCCGTTGCCATAAATTTGAGAACGGGTTCCGTGCGGACCTTATCCCAACATCCGCGCAAGGTCAGGAGTCCATTGATCATCCCCCCCCAACTTGGTGCCCACAACATCAAAGAGAAAACCATTCCCAGTGTCTGTGCCCAATTGGGAAGAGCGGTGTAAAGTAAATGATGGGGACCAGCCCAAATGTAGATAAAAACGAGCGACCAGAAATGGATAATGGAAAGACGATAGCTGTAGACAGGACGGTTGGCCGCCTTGGGTAAAAAGTAATACATGAGACCCAAGAAAGGTGTGGTGAGAAAAAATGCGACCGCATTGTGTCCGTACCACCACTCCACAAGCGCATCCTGAACTCCTGCATAGACCGGATAACTTTTAAACAAAGAAACCGGAATAACGATCGCGTTCACAACATGCAACACGGCAACCGTGATGATGGTCGCGATATAGAACCAGAGGGCCACGTACAAATGCTTTTCACGACGACGCGCGAGCGTGCCGAAGAAATTAACGGCAAAGACGACCCAAATGAGGGTAATCGCGATACTGATTGGCCACTCAAGTTCCGCATACTCCTTGCTTCGAGTAAGACCCAAGGGCAGCGTAATAGCGGCCGCGACAATGATCAGTTGCCAACCCCAAAAATGAATTTTGCTTAAGGTATCGTTAAACATCCTGGCTTTGCAAAGACGCTGCGTTGAGTAGTAAACACCCGCAAAAATGGCGTTGCCTCCAAAAGCAAAAATAGCGGCATTTGTGTGAAGGGGACGCAACCTTCCGAAAGTCAGCCAACTCAAGCCGAAATTCAAGTGCCAGTCGGCGAGCTGAAGAGCCACCAAAATCCCGACAAGAAAAGCCACCCCACCCCATACGATGGTCGCCAAGCTAAATTGTTTAACAATGAGGTCATCGTAAGAGAAGGTCTCTATCCGTTGACTCGTTTCTGTTCTATTCATGTTGTGGTCCCTTTCTTCGAATCACTTTTATTTTCATCATCAAGCAGCATGCGGTGTGCTGGGGTTTCAAGGTCATCGAATTGTCCCCTCCAAGAAGAGACGACGAAGGCCGCCGCAAAACTAAATCCAAGCAAGAGGGCGAGAGGCATGAGAAAATAAATAATGTTCATTAGCCCTCCTTCGCAGAAAATAATTTTTTCCCGGTCCAGGCTGAAGACATCACAACCGTCAACGAACTCACAGGCATTAAAACGGCCGCCCAAAGAGGGGTCATAAGCCCACAGGCGGCCAATGTTCCACTCACGGCATTGAATGACGCTGAAAAAAATAAATTGCGGTAAATCGCCGAGCGGGTGAGTTTCGCGATACCGAAAAGTTCAATGATCGCATTTAAGTTTGGCCGCGCAAGATAGACATCAGCGGCTCGGAGGCTTACGTCCAAGCTGCCGCAAATGGCGATGCCCACATGGGCGGCGGCAAGGGCGGCGGCATCGTTTGCACCGTCACCGACCATGGCCGAAAGTTGACTGCAATTCCTCAGTTCGATCGCTTTATTTTCAGGAGTGATTTCAGAATAAATATCATCAGCGGAAAATCCCAGTTTTTGGCCACAGGTTTCGACCACAGACTTGCGATCGCCCGAAATCATTTTCGTGGCGTAGTTCTCCTGTCGTGCCCAGGACAGTAAATGCAAGGCCTCGTCCCGAGGCTCGTCGCTTAACTCGAAAAGGGCCAGCAAGGTTTGGTCGCGAAAAAGGCCATAGTTTGAGCGAATAATCGAGGGCTGGATTTCCTGGACTTGAGAAGTCACGGGTTTCAAACAGTAAAAAGCGCCATCTCTTTCTCCGCAAACGCCTCCACCCAGAAAAGGAATCACATTTTGAACAGCCAAGGCTTCGACGTTCTGGCTCTGAAGGTACTTGACCAGGGCGCGGGCCACGGGATGGTTCTCATTTTTTTCCAGAGCTAGAGCGATCCCCAGACTGGACTCATCCGTTGCCTCCATTTTTAAGACGGACATTTCACCTTTGGTCAACGTTCCTGTTTTATCAAAAAAAAGAGTTTTCACGTTCCAGAGGCGCTCAATGGCGTCAGAGTTTTTGACGATGATGCCCTTTCTCGCAGCTGCTCGAATGGCGAAACTCATGGAAAGAGGGATCGCGATCCCGAATACGCAAGGACAGGTCACTATCACCAAGGCTAATGCGCGAGAAATCCCTTCTTGAACGTCAGAACCTAAGAAAAGAACAAGAGCGGCCGCACTGATCAAAACGATGGATATGAACCAATTCGATATGTGATCGGAAAAATGAATGAACTGGGATTTGCTCTGGGCCGAGCGCTCGGTATCCCTCAGGATTTTCGCGAGCCGGGTTTCTCCGGGGGGATGGGTGACTGTTAAATTCCATTTTCCTTGTAAATTTCGGCTTCCGGCTTCTATTTTTAGTCCCGCCGCTATGGGAACGGGCTGGCTCTCTCCAGTCATGACGGCATTGCTGATAAGACCCGTTCCTGAGCTGACAATACCGTCGACCGGAATGAAACCCTCCGTATCGATTTGGATGACATCATTTTTAAGCACGGCAAGTGAACTGATTTTTTCAAGTTTGCCATTTGCACAAATGCGTTGAACGGTCCCAAGTAAGATTTCATCCTCTAAATTCGTCGAGCGCAATTGACGAGCTTGGATTCCCTTTAAAATGAAGCGGCTGGAGAGAAGAAGAAAGACAAGCATAGAGAGTGAGTCGAAGTAAACATCTCCAGAGTTATAAGCGAGCGACCACAGGCTTGTCGCTATTCCAGCGAAGATCGCGATCACGATCGGCACGTCGAGATTGAGTTGAAGCGAGCGGAGGCTGGCGAGAGTGCTCCTATAAAAGGGCCAAGCACAGTAAGTCAAAATCGGAAGCGCGAGCAGTCCAGAGAGCCAACGAAATTGATCAGCCAGGTGCCCGGTCGCACCCCCATAAAGAGAAACGGCCAAAATCATGATATTTCCGGTCAAGGCTCCAGCGACTCCAATACGAATGAGATCTTGGCGACGCTCCCTCAGCTGAAGATGAGCAGAGGCCTCTGATTCCCTCAAGGGATGCGGACGGTAACCAAATCTGTTCAAGGTGCGCGCAATTGCAGCAAAAGAAGCTTGCGGCTGCCGTCTGATTTCAATGGTAGAAGTCGCCATGTCCACGCGCGCGCTTGCCGCATCTTTACAAAAATCAGGAAGTTTCTCGAGCAACCACAGACAAGCTGTGCAATTCAAACCTTCAAGAAAAAATCTGATCTTTAAGCCATCGGGACTTAGTTTCTTGATGAATTCTGGATCATCGCAGTAGTCGTAGTTCGATGAAGAAGACTGCGCGGGAAGAGGACAAAGCGGTGGATTGGCTTCGCGGATTTGATAATAACGAGCCAGACCTTCGGACTGGATCAAACCAAATACGAATTCGCAACCAGCACAACAAAATCGTTGTGAGGTTGCATGAATAAAATGTGTTCCGCAATGTTCACACGCGGATTCCAGGTCTAATGCTTGATCCATTTAAGATTGGATATTGCAGCCGATATGCCAATGGGCTTCGCGTATGAGGTCGAGACATTTTATCAAAGAAAGATCATAAGCTCGAATCTAAGAGCATCTCACCTTGAGATCTTCAAATCTGCAAAGCAAGCATGGGACAAACTAGCTCGTTCATTCTTTTGCAATGGGCAGGTTTGTCTCGTGTATTTTCTGTTCGGTAAGTCTGTTGGATATGAATCGGCACACCGGTTGCTTTAACTTCTTTTAAAAAAAGGGGCGGCTGGTGATGAAATTAAAAATGGCGGGATCTGGGCTTTTGGTGGGGCTAGTCCTCGTTTCTTTCGGCACATTTGGCAAAGAAGCAGTTGGAAATGGGGAGTGGAGACAGAGAATGCAAGCCATGCTGACCGATGTGCTGGCACTATTCCCTTACGCCTTTGATGAAGCGAAGTTCAATGATCCCGCAAATACCTTGATCGTTGAAAAATCAATCAAGTCGTTGGCGCAACACTCCTCAGGTTTGAAAAAGCATACATCTCGCCTCAAATCATCGTTGGGTTTAAAGATCGATCCAAGTTTTCCTTTCATTGCGGATGCCTTTGAGAATGAAATTACTGCGGCACAGATCGCCTTTCTTGAAGGAAAAGACTCCTATCCTCAATCTCAAATCTACCTTCGATCCGCTCTCTCTAAGTGCGTGCTGTGCCATACCCAATCAGCGAATGGCCCTGAGCTCAAACTAAGTCAATTCGACAACCAATTTTTAGCTCTTTCATCGCCCGATCGATTCATAGCCCTGGCTGCAACACGCCAATTTGACAGCGCGTTGAGTGAGTTCGAAAAAATTCTTCACGATTCAAAGGTGAAAAAGAGTGATCCATTCACAACTGACCGCGAAGCCAAGGAGGCAATTGCCATTGCGGTTCGAGTGAAAAAGGACCCCAAAATAGCTCTTAAGCTCATTGATGAAATCGCAGAAGCTGGATCCGGCTCGACGATTCTCCAAAACGATTTGAAGGGGTGGAGGAAATCTGTTTTAGCGTGGCAGGCCGAGAAAAATTTGGCGCTGGATTCAGATCAGGCCCTTTTTTCTGAAGCGACTCGACTCATTGAGGCCGGTAAGAGCAAGGAACGCTCGCTAGAGATTTACGAGAATTCCAATGTGACGCTTTTGAGAGCGTCTTCTTACTTGCACGATCTCCTCTCGAACTATCCAAAAAGCCCTCTGCGTGCGAAAAGCTATCTGTTGCTTGCCTCAACCTATGATTTGCTTCCAGGATTTGCGCTTTGGGATTTAGCCAATGAGTATTTGGGAGCCTGTGTGCAAGAGAACCCTCATTCAAAAATTGGCGAGACGTGTTTCAGTGAATACAACGACAACATCGTTTTTGGATATTCCGGAAGCTCGGGCACCCATATCCCTCGAGCCGTCAGCCAGCATCTCGCTCGAATGAAAGAGCTCGCCACGCAACATACAGGGAAAAAGCCCGAGACTCATCCCAAGTAGCTTGCATGCAAGTCTCTTTCAAGTGTCGACCGGTGGCTGGGATGGGCTATTTTTAACAGGGCGCGCGCTCTTTCTCCGAGAGTTTTACCGTACAGCTGAGCAGTTCCATATTCTGTCACAACGTAATGAACATCTGCTCGAGTCGTCACAACTCCAGCTCCTGGCTTAAGTGTCGTGACGATTTTTGATTCGCCCCTGTTTGTTACGCTATTTATTGCAATGATGGACTTACCGCCCTCAGACAGGGCCGCCCCACGCATGAAGTCGACCTGCCCACCAAAGCCTGAAATAATCCGATGACCTATGGAATCAGCGCAAACTTGTCCGCTCAAATCGATTTCGACAGCCGAATTGATTGCCACAACGCGCGGATTTCGCGCGATGATATTAGGGTTATTTACATAGTCGATACCCAGTTGCAAAAGAGCCGGGTTATCATTCACAAAATCGAAAAGCTCTTTTGTGCCCATGAGAAAACTTGAAACTGATTTGCCCTGATGAACTTTTTTGCATGAGTTCGTGACCACGCCTTTCTTGAGCAGCTGGAGCGCGCCGTCAGCCCACATCTCACTATGAATTCCCAGATCCCGATGACCTAACAGTTGGTGAGTGACGGCATTTGGAATAGAACCAATCCCCAGCTGTAACGTCGAGCCATCTTCAATCAAGGCCGCAATAGAGCGAGCAATAGAAACCTCTTGTTCTGTTAAGGCTGCACCGGGGCTTTCGGGTAAGGGCTCATCAACCTCGACCATCGCCGCAAAGGCGCTCATATGTATGAGGCCATCGCCGTGAATTCGCGGCATCTGCGGGTTTACCTGAGCGATCAACAGAGCCGCACACTGAGAGGCGGCATGAGCCACGTCCACGCTGACGCCAAGACTGCAATAGCCGAAGCGATCCGGTACAGAAACGTGGAGAAGAGCCACATCAAGTGGACACTCTTTAGACCGGAAAAGCCTGGGGACTTCAGATATGAAACAGGGTAAATAGTCGATGCGATCATAATCAAGGTGACGCCGCAGATTGGAGCCGGTGAAAAGGTTGATCACGCGAAAGTTTTTCTGATATTTCGCATTTGCGTATTCGGCGGGCCCTTCCGTATGCAAATGGATCAGGGTGACGTCCTCAAGTCGTTCCGCTTGTTGCACCAATTCTTTGATTAAAACATTGGGAGTCGCCGCCCCCCCTTGGATAAAGACCCGGGAATGCGAAGAAATGAGGCCGATAGCCTCCGATAAAGTTTTTTTTGGATACAAAGCATACTCCTGGCTATTTAATTTATGACAAGGGCCTTACGACAATAAAAAAGGTCGACCAAAGAGCTGTGTAGTCGTCACAGCCTCAGTCTCTCTTTCCGCAATCTCAGACTGTTTTTATTGCACCAAGCCATCAGCGATTGGATTAGTTATTTTGAATTGATCGCCTCTTTCGAGACCAAGCTCGCTGTACGAAAAAGAAAGAGTCACACCAACGGGAAAAAGGGCTAAACACTCGTCCTCATGACGACGAAAGAATGCAATATGCTTGCGTTCGCCGACGGTGGTCGTTTTCACATAAAAGTCAGATTTAGACGTGCATCCGCCCGAGTCAACCTGAACATGCACCGTCGCAAGACTTGGAATAAAACCCCGGATTCTCTCAGGTCCATCTTGTTGCGCTTGTAAATTCAATCCAGTGAGGCTGATTATTAAAAAAATTAGTTTTTTCATTTGTTCTCCTGAAAGCCACTGAGAGCAAATGATGTGCGCATCTCAGCGCGAACAGGTTCGATTCCAATCTTTTTTCGAGACGAAATGTCATTTTGCTGAGACAACGGCTGTCTCAGCAAAATGACCTTGAAATGACGAGTAAAGCCGGTGACGGTACCAAAGTGGAACGACTTGATTCCATATTGGAATTACCCCCTCAACGTAAAAAGCTTTAAAGATTAGTTTTTGAGCGCCATTTCGACTACCGATTCTTTAGAGGCTGTCTCAAGTTGGCACATCACTTGCTTTAGCTTAGAAGAGTTCCGTCAGTCTGAAAAATTGTTCAAGGAGAACGAAGAAATGATTCGAAGTCTTTTGATCGCTTTGTACATATTTACAGTTTTAGCTATCTCTGCGGTTGCGCATGCTGATCTGCCAAATATGCCGAAGCCAGACTTGCCAGTAAATGTTCCTTTTTAGTTTGTTTTTTAATGATACCGGTGTGCATTTTTCGTTTTCTCTTTGTTGCCTCAGACCCCCTCTATGACAACAAAAAGAGCGATCTAAGTTAAGCTTCAAGTTTTCGGTATCATCGGTCTCAGCTCGACATTCCCCTCCAGGGCTGAGACTCTTTTTTAAAATCTAAAGTTCCTTCAGAAGCCTCGATGGTCCCCTCCCAGAGAGGCTTTTGTCTTTTTACCTATTCGATGCGTTTAATTTTAGCACCCAAGTGAGAAAGCTTTTCCTCAAGCTTTTCGTAACCACGATCCAAATGATAAATGCGGTTCACAACGGTTTCCCCTTGCGCAACTAAACCCGCCAAAACAAGCGAGGCACTCGCGCGAAGGTCCGTCGCCATCACCGGCGCCCCCGTGAGACCGCCTGGAGTTCCACGCACCACCGCCACACGAGTTTTCGGAGAGATATCAGCCCCAAGTCGTATCAACTCTTGGACGTGCATAAATCGATTTTCAAAGACTGTTTCGCTGATCACGCTGGTGCCGTGAGCGTTCGTCATCAACGCCATGAACTGCGCTTGAAGATCGGTCGGGAATAAGGGATGAGGAGCCGTCGTGATGTCCACCGCAGCCCAACTGGTCGCACGACGCACCGTCATCGTGGTTTTATCTGTATCAATTTTAAAACCGCTCTCGCGCATTTTCAAAATAAGGGATTCTAGATGAGCCGGCATACAACTCTTCACCGTGACTTCACCTTGAGTCATCGCGCCGGCAATCAGCAAAGTTCCCGCCTCGATTCGATCGGGCATAATCGAGTGTTCAGCAGGAGTCAGTTTTTCTACCCCGTCAACGGTGATCACGCTGGTCCCGTGACCTTGGATTTTTGCGCCCATTTTGTTGAGGTATTCCGCGAGATCCACGATTTCGGGTTCCTTCGCGGCATTTTCTAAAATCGTTCGGCCTTGAGCCAGGGCCGCCGCCATCATCACATTTTCTGTTCCACCCACAGTGACCGTTTCGAAAAGAAAACTCGAGCCTTGAAGTTTTTTGGCCTGCGCATGAACGTAACCTTCTTTTTGGGTGATCTCGGCACCGAGGGCCTTAAAACCCTCAAGATGCAAATCAATGGGACGGCTACCGATCGCACAGCCACCGGGTTGAGAGACCACGGCTTCGCCATATTTAGCAAGCAGAGGTCCCATGCACAGAAAACTGGCGCGCATTTTCCTAACAAGGTCGTAATGGGCTTCAAAGGAATGCAAACGGCTGACCTTGACGTGAAAACGAGATCCCTCCCACGAGGTCTGGCAACCTAGGCTGTCTAAAAGAGCTGCCGTCGACTCGATGTCTTTGAGCTTGGGAACATTTGAGAAAACATGTTCCCCTTCCGCCAACAAGGTTGAAAACAAAATCGGCAGGGCCGCGTTCTTTGCGCCGCTGGTATGAACTTCTCCATTGAGGCAAGCTTTGCCTTGAACCGCCATTTTATCCATTTTTGACTCCGCAAATAATTCGATCAAGATTCGAGAGATCTTTGATGATACGCACTTCTGAAAAAATACCAAGTTCAACAAAATGATTTTTCATGGCAGGCCCCTGATCAAAACCCATCTCCATCAGCATCAAGCTTTTTGGCTTGAGGCGATCTTTGTACTTTGCGGACCATGCCTTTAAGAACTCTCGCCCGTTTTCGCCGGCAAATAAAGCGATCTCGGGTTCAAATTTTTTCACATCTTTTTCCACATGGGGATCATCGATCGCGATGTAAGGTGGGTTCGCGACAATCACATCAAATTTTGAGTTCATCTCCGCTTCGACCGCGACGGCATCACCCAAAATAAATTGGTTACGATCAAGAAGACCCAGCGTCTCCGCATTTTGTCGTGCAAGGTCGAGGGATGCTTCCGAAATATCCACGGCCGTCAACTGCGCTTGCGGCAGCTGATGCAGAATCGTTTGTCCAATGCAGCCGGAACCACAGCCCAAATCTAAAATCTGCGGTGAAATGGGCGGCTCCGCACCGACCGCTGACTTATTTTTCGCCCAGGTAACAACCGCCTCAACAATATGTTCGGTCTCAGGACGGGGAATCAACACGGCGGGACTGACTTTAAAACGCAGCCCATAAAAATCTTTATAGCCCACGATATAGGCCACAGGCTCACCCAGGCTGCGTCGTTTCACCAGATCACGGCAAGTTTGCAGATCTGTTTCGTTCAAAGGCTGATCGAACTTCAGATAAAGCTGAATGCGTTCAAGACCCAGGCCATGAGCTAAAAGCAGTTCCGCATCCAGGCGTGGAGTGTCTAGTTTTTTGTCTTTAAAAAATTGCGTTGTTTTATCTAAGACTTCTTTTAGTTTCATGTGCTCGCAGAGGTTTGTTTTTTTAGGGCCTCTGCTTGGAAGTTAGCAACGACAGGATCGATCAGCAACTCAAAAGCGCCACCCATGACTTGATCCAATTGATGAATGGTCAAACCAATACGATGATCAGTGATACGCGTTTGCGGAAAATTATAAGTCCTGATACGCTCCGAGCGATCACCGGTCCCAATTTGTTCTAGGCGCACATCAGAGGCCTCTTTGGTCGCACGGTCATCTTCGATTTGCTGAAGCTTCGCATACAGGATTTGCATCGCGCGTTCGCGATTGGAATGCTGGGATTTGCCCTCTTGGCATTTCACGTCAATCCCTGTCGGGATATGTACGACCCGCACTGCAGATTCCGTTCGATTGACCGACTGACCACCCGATCCTTGAGAGCGCATAGTCTCAAAGCGCAAATCACTCGCCGGAATTTTGATCTCATTTATCTCGACCTCGGGAATCACCGCCACCGTCACGGTCGACGTATGAATACGTCCTGCCGCTTCCGTTTTTGGCACCCGTTGCACCCGGTGCACGCCGCTTTCATATTTCAGCTTACTGTAAACCGATTCACCGGCCACGCTCGCGATGATCTCCTTTGCTCCGCCGACATTGCCTTCGGTAAAGGAAAGCATTTCGACCTTCCAGCCAAGAGAGCTTGCGTAGTGCACGTAACCTCTAAAAAGTTCATCGGCAAAAAGAGAGGCCTCATCCCCACCAGCCCCGGCGCGAATTTCCAAAATGATATTTTTATCGTCTTTGGGGTCCTTCGGAATCAGCGAAAGTTTAAGTTCGTATTCCAGGACGGGCAGCTGGGTTTCGAGATCTTTGATCTCTTCACGCAAGAGTTCGCGCATTTCGGGATCGGATTCATTATTAAAAAGTTCTTTATTCGCCTTCAGGCTTTCGCTTTTCTTTTTGTAGTCGCGATAGACCAGCACTACTTTTTCTAAATTCGAAAGCTCCTTCATCAGAGCGCGATACTGAGTCTGGTTGGAAGCAATATCAGGCCGTTGAAGAGAGAGGTTGACCTCTTCGTATCTGGACTCAACTTCACTCAGCTTAGAAAACATATAAGCGTCAACTCCTGATGAAAAACTCTCTGAATTCAAAAATAAAATGCGGTCCCCACAGGCAACCGCATTCAATAAGATTTTATCCCCTACGGGAGAAGGTGATACTTATTTTTTTCCGTATTTCTTTTTGAAACGGTCGATACGTCCTTCAGCATCCAGAACACGTTGTTTGCCGGTGAAGAAGGGGTGAGAAGCGGAAGAAATCTCCACTTTAATCAAAGGGTATTCTTTGCCGTCTTCCCATTTGACTTTTTCGCCAGAATTCATTGTCGAAGTTCCCAAGAATGCGAAATCACAAGAGATATCCTTGAAGACAACCTGACGTACAGTGGGGTGAAGTTCTTTTTTCATAACCAATTCCTTAAAATAAATATTCGAAATTCAATTGAGCCCTGAGGATTTAACACACAGAGTTTATGCTGTCGAGCAGAAAAGAGCTGAGTTTTTCGGCACTTGAACAGGCTTTTGGCACGCCGCTCCTGATGGGCGTGCCCTCTTCCTAATTCGGTCCCGACATGGCCTTTAAGAAGTCCATATTGGTTTTGTGACTGCTGATTTTACCTAACAAGAATTCCATCGCATCTACAGGACTCATTGGCGCAAGAACTTTACGCAAAATCCACAGGCGATTCAAATCGGCTTTTTCAACCAGAAGATCCTCTTTACGGGTTCCTGATTTATTGATGTCCATGCACGGGAAAATCCGTTTATCCATGAGCTTCCGATCCAAATGAATCTCGGCATTACCCGTTCCTTTGAACTCCTCAAAGATGACTTCATCCATACGAGAGCCCGTGTCGATCAAAGCGGTCGCAATAATCGTCAAAGATCCACCCTCTTCAATATTTCGTGCGGCCCCGAAAAAGCGTTTCGGTTTGTGCAAAGCATTTGAGTCCACACCACCCGAAAGAATTTTTCCCGAAGGCGGCACAACTGTATTGTAGGCACGAGCCAGGCGTGTGATCGAGTCGAGCAAAATAACCACATCGTGTTTGTGTTCGACCAAGCGTTTTGCTTTTTCAATGACCATCTCGGCCACCTGAACGTGACGAGTCGGCGGCTCATCGAATGTCGAAGACACCACTTCGCCCTTCACTGTTCTCTGCATATCAGTCACCTCTTCAGGCCGCTCATCGATCAAGAGAACAATTAACTTCACTTCGGGATGATTCGCCGTGATGGCATTCGCAATCTGCTGCATCAGAACCGTTTTACCCGTTCTTGGCGGAGCAACGATCAAACCACGCTGGCCTTTTCCAAGAGGGGCCATCAAGTCCACCACGCGCGTGGTGTATTCGCCCGGAGTGTTTTCCAGTTTCAGCCGCTCATTCGGATAAAGAGGCGTCAAGTTGTCGAAAAGAATTTTATCTTTGCCGTTTTCAGTCGTCTCGAAATTAAGAGAATCGACTTTCAAAAGAGCAAAATAGCGTTCGCCCTCTTTCGGCGGACGAACGGTGCCTGTGACCGTGTCACCCGTGCGCAAACCAAAGCGGCGGATTTGAGAGGGACTGACGTAAATATCATCTGGACCGGGAAGATAATTGTAATCAGGAGAACGCAAAAATCCATAACCATCCGGCAGGATTTCCAGAACACCAGAGCCAAAAATATCACCCAAACGAGCTGCGCGTTTCAGAATTTCAAAAACCATATCTTGCCGACGCATACCCGCCGCGTTTTCGATTTTCAATTTCATCGCCAGATCCGTGAGGACATGGATATTTTTCGTTTTGAGGTCTTTCGAGTTCAACCAGCTTTTTTCTTCGTCCGTTAAATTAATGTCGTTCAGGTTGATGTCGTTCGTGTGTTGAGCCGCAGCTTGAGCGGCCGCGGCCTCTTCGGCGTTGCCATGATTGTAGCTGTCTTCATGCGGCCGACGATCACGATCGCCTCCACCTCCGCCTCCACCACTGCGGAAATCACGCCTATTGTTGTTGTCTCTTCCGCCGCCACTGTTGTTGTGGCGAGGATTGTTGTTGTTGTTGTTATTATGTCGCTTGTTGTTGTCGAAGCGGCGAAATGTTCCGCCTCCACCACCGCCACTGTTGTTATTGTGACTTCGCTGTTGGGGTTCTCGAGGGGCTTCACTGGCCGCTGAAGGCGTCGATGAGGCTGCAGGTGCGGACGAGTTTTGAGCAGGTGCATTTTTTGGAGTTGATTCTGCGGATTCAGAAGGCGCCGCCGCTTGCGGAGGCGAAGTGGATTCTTTTGCTGGAGCTTCCTGTTGTTTTTTGCTTTCCCCTTTAGCCTCGACATTCGGTGCATGGTCTTCAGCAGGAGCTTTTGAACGGGGGGAACGCTTTTTTACGACCTCAGCACCAGATGAATCTTTTGGTTCAGACAAACGAGATCTCCTTTTATTGATTTGGCTGGTCTAGACTTTAGACCGATGGACCCTTACGGGGAGTAGATAGATGTGATCCGATTGGATTTATTTAATAAGTTAGACTTACTTTCCTAGAAAGTTTTTTTCTTGTCAACCCATAATCTTTTGCAGGCTCCTTAATTTTGATTTAAGTATTTGAAATACTTATTCTTTTGTAGAAAGTTGGGTTTTGTAAAAAGGGCTGTTTGGGCGCACTGAGAAGAAAGGACGTCTGCCCTGAAGAGGTCGGCTTCCTCCATTAAAGCAGCTTTTTAGTTTGTTAAATAGCCATATATATTAAATGTTTAAAAATGATACGCGCTGGTCTAGTTCTATAAAATAGTCCCTCTTTTTGACTCAAATAGGGATTTCACTCTTCATTTTTTCCATGAAAGACCGAAAAAATAAGGACGTCATTACAACGACAGCCGAAGGGAGAACGTTTGGAACAGACCTCAAATATTCCATCGCCAAGGACACCGCTGGACATGGAAGTGTCTTTCAAAAAGAACTATGCCCGTGAAGAAAACAAAGGGCGCCTCAGAAATATCAGTTTAAGTGGAGCTTTTCTTGAAACGACTGGCGACGCCTTTCGCGCAAATGAAAAAATTCAACTTCGTTTTGTGGTTGAAGGACGCGAAAGAAAAATCACTGCCTTTGTCATTTGGGTGAACTCGGTTGGTTGCGGAGTGAAATTCCTTCCCGTGAACAACCGAGATGTACAGATTGTAGATGATCTTATTTATTACGTCGAAAACTCTCGCTCAACCCGTCGTACGGTCATTGAGCAGATTCTCAAAAAAGTGGGCTAAGTGCCCACTTGAGTATCATTGCTGAGAGCGTGTTCTAAGTCTCTCTGTTTTCTTTTCTTTCGAACGACGATCAAAACTGCTAATCCTGCAGCGGCTAGGCCAACAACGGCAAGGGCCATTGTTGTATCGCTATCCATTCCCATAGGCGACGCTTCTCCCATAGACGCTTTTTCTTTATCCTTGTGCCGCTCGGTCAACGCAATTGGCGGTGGCGGAGGGGGCGGGCTCATATCAGCTGGCGGAGGCGGAGGCGGTGGTAAAGCAGCTGCATTGTTTTGCGCATTTGGCGGTGGCGGAGGCGGCGGCATTTGCTCCTGAGGAACCGGAGGTGGCGGAGGTAAATCTGCAACCGGTTGTTCCCCTGGTGGGGGTGGCAGAGCCGCGGCATTTCCTGCAGCAGCAGCAGCAGCGGCGGACTCTTCAGGAATCGGTGGTGGAGTCATGTCGTTCTTCGCAACTTCTTGAGTAGGCGTACTGCCACCAGGAGAGGTGACCGAAGCCGTTCCCGCTGTTTTCCAGTAGTGAAGCTCAGTGCCTTCATCTAACTTGCCCTTTGATTCAACCGCGTTCGTCGCCCAAACTTCTCTCCAAGCATTGTCGTAGCTTAAAAGTTTTTTTGCGATCTTACGGATGTTATCGCCTTTTTTAGCGACGTAGGTTTCCGGAGCAACGCCCGTATCTTCGTAGTAAGTAATCAATTTCGCCGAATCATCCGCGCGGTGGGGCGAGTTGTAATAAATCTTGTCGCCGGGACGCAGTTTTCGCGACTTGAGCGAAGCATTCACTTTTTTCAACTCTTTAGATTTGTCCGCGCCGTAAATCATTTGACTGACTTTTTTCAAATTATCGCCGGGACGAGCAAAGTAAACCGTGTTCAGCAAAACGCCTTTTTCAGTCCATGGAGAGGTGGGAACTTTTTGCAAAGGAACCGAGGCTGGCTTCGGAGATTCTGTCTTCGCAAGATCCCGATGGGTATCGCCCGGCTCAGGTAAAGCGGCGCTCGTGCTGGGTTCTGCGCTTGTGCTCGGAGATGATGTGTCTGGGGCAGGCGGCATGATATCAGCAGAACTTGTCGTCGCGGCCACTTCTCCTACCGGAGTCGCGTCGGGAGGCGGGGGCGTCACAGCGCTTGTATCCCCTGCAGCCAAAGAGCCTTCAGAAGTGGTGGGAGTCACGGCCGGAGTATCGCTGCCTGGAGTTCCTGCGGCTGCTTGCTCATTTGGAGGCGCTGCGCTGGTTTCGCCGAGAGAGTCTTCAGGGAGTTGACCGCCGTCGAGCGACTTGTCAGCAACTTCTGCTGCCGGTTGGTCAAGCTTTTCTAAATCAGCGGAGTCATAGTCACCGGCTGCTTCAGAATCTTGCTTGGAGTCCTTTGATGTACAGCCTGTCATCGGAAGCACTAAGCTTAAACAGGCCATGAGCACGAGAAGTTTTTTCTGCATAAATTCATCCTTGATTGATGCTATGAAACTTACTGTTTCAAAAAATACACTTCTTTGATTAAATCACAAACCGACGCGCATGCAAATACTTCTGAAGGCTCTGGACCATCGTCACCGGGCCAAAAGCCGCAGCTTGTCCCCTAATTTCACCTTGTTTTTTTGAAACCATCCGGTCTTCATTTCCAGAGCGTAAAGAGACGGTTTTTCACTTGGATAACTGGGTGGGTTTTCTTCCATCACGCTTTTAACCGCCTTCATTTCCTGGATATCGACCAAAATCCCGTCTTTATTGAAATATCCGATCGAAAGATCGATAAAAGTGTTCTTCATCCAAAAATAAAGGGGCTGTTCTTTTTTGAAAATAAACAGCATGCCTTCATCCGGAGCCAGCTTTTTCCGGTACATCAGGCCTCGCTCGTGCTGGGATTCGGTCTCGGCCACTTCAATGCTGAGATTTTTAGACCCAATTTGGATTTTTTCTTTATTGAAATGAACTTGTTCCGTTGTGCCCTGCGCCCCGCAGAACAAACTAAAAAGCAGAGCTGGAAAGCATCTCCAAAGCCACACCATAACGAACCCCTTTTGTTGAAACATAGAATCCAGGGAGCTTGAGCCCCTCGAGGACATGCCAAAGGATCAAACTACCAGCATAAATAATGTCAGCCCGGCCGCCTAAATTGTATTTCTGTCGCTTCTCCTCGACTGAGGTCGAGGAGAAAACATCAACCCATTTTTTTAAATCAACCTGGGAAATAAAGTGGCCGTCGATTTTGCTTTCGTCAAAGCCACCAAATTCGATGGACGCGAGGGCTGTTGGAGTACCGGCAACCGCAATAGCCCGATCAATTTTATGTTTCAAAAACTCTTTCAAAACAGGCGCGAGCTGCGCCTGAATATGTTCCTGCAAGAAAAACCGCTCCGCCTCAGGGACCGGCTGGCGAGTGATCATTTTTTCTGTCAGACGTACACCCCCCATATCAAGGCTGCGCGAAAAAAGAATCTTTTGGCCCTGTCCTGTAATCAATTCCGTTGAACCGCCACCAATATCAATAATGACGGAAACGGGGGGTGCTTGTTGGCTGTTCTTTTGGCTTCCTGACATCGCACCCTGGTAAGTGATACGCGCCTCATCTGCGCCGGGGATGATTTTTAAAGGAATTTTCAAATCCTCGGCAATTTTAAAAAGTTCAGAAGCGTTTTTGGCATCTCGGGCAGCCGAGGTCGCCATCGCAAGGACTTGATCGACATCGTATTGATCGATCACTTTTTTAAACTCCACTAAACAGTCTTTCGCCCGCTTTAAAGCCTCTGGATGGAAGGACCCGTTTTCGGCAACACCTTGACCCAGACGCACAACTTGGGCTAAATCGCGATGCACGGAAGTAATTCCGTCTGCCGCTGTTCCCTCTGCGATCAAGCAAAGAAAAGTATTCGTCCCCAAATCGAGCGCCGCTACTTTCACTTGAGTTTCTCTAGCAAAATTTTATTAACCATCTCGGGATTCGCCTGCCCTTTAGAGGCCTTCAAGACCGCCCCCACAAAAAACCCAAAAAGATTCTTCTTTTTACCCGTTTTATGATCGTCGACGTTTTGCGCATTTGCGGCCAAGACTTCATCGACGATTTTTTCAATGGCCACCGGATCAGAAATTTGCACGAGGCCTTTTTCTTTAACAATAGCTTCAGGATCTTTGCCAGACTTCCACATTTCTCCGAAAACTGTTTTTGCAATTTTCCCCGAGATCGTGCCCTTGTCGATCAGAGCGATCATTTGCCCCAGCTGCTTTGGCTTGATCGGAGAGTTTTTGATGTCTTTGTTCGCCTGATTGAGCTCGCGCAAAAGTTCCGTCATGATCCAGTTGGAGGCGGCTTTGAAGTTCTTGCACTCTCTCGCGACGGCCTCGTAATAATCCGCCAATTCCCGCTCTGTCGTCAAAACAAGAGCATCGTACTCGGGCAGTCCCTCGGCCTGAAATCGCTTCGCGCGCGCAATGGGAAGCTCGGGGAGTTCCTTACGAAATTTTTCGATCATTGCGTCGGTGACAAGCAAGGGGAGCAAATCAGGATCCGGGAAATAGCGATAGTCCTGCGCGTCTTCTTTTGAGCGCATGGCCACCGTGCGATTTTTATCGGGATCCCAAAGTCTGGTTTCTTGGTAGATTTTCTCACCGGCATCGAGAGCATCAATTTGTCGGTCAATTTCGAATTCAATCGCTTTTTCGACGAAGCGGAAAGAATTGACGTTTTTAATTTCAACCTTCGTTCCGAATTTATCCTGTTCGGTTTTCCTGACGCTGACGTTGCAATCGCAGCGCATAGAACCCTCTTCCAAATTTCCGTCGCAAACATCTAAGTAGCGTACCACTTGACGAATGGTACGACCATACTCAGCCGCTTCGGCGGCACTGCGCATATCGGGGCCTGAAACAATCTCAAGCAAAGGAATCCCCGCACGATTGTAATTGATCAGGGTGTAATCCCCATGATGGTTCGATTTGCCGGCGTCTTCTTCCATATGCGCACGGGTGATGCTCACGGTTTTGAATGTGTCGCCCACCTTGAAAGTGATCGTTCCGTCTTCGCACAAAGGTTTATCGTACTGAGAAATTTGGTAGCCCTTCGGCAGATCAGGATAGAAATAATTTTTTCGGGCAAAAATAGATTTGGGACGAATCTGACAGCCCAGGGCTAAACCCGTTTTAATGGAATACTCAATGGCTTTCTTATTGATGACAGGCAAAGTGCCCGGCATACCGACGCTGACCGGTGACGTGTTTTCATTGTCAGCGGCTTCAAACGTTGTTGCGTCTGAACAGAAAATTTTGCTTTGCGTATTCAACTGAACGTGAATTTCGATACCGATGACAATTTCATATCCTCTATACGACATGGGGATTTTTTCCTTTCACGGGTGAGACACCTTCCAGAGCAAAGGCCACGTTCAACATTTTTTGTTCTTCGAAATGTCCTGCGGTCAACTGGATGCCGATGGGCAAGCCCCCTTGCGATAGGCCAAAGGGAACGCTCATTCCGGGCAGGCCCGCCAAATTTGTTGAGGTGGTGAAAATGTCATTGAGGTACATCGCGAGAGGATCCGCCACGCGCTCGCCAATTTTGAAGGCTGGCGAAGTTGTCACCGGACTTAAAATAACGTCGCACTTTTTAAAGGCTGCAAGATATTGCGTGGTGATCAGGCGGCGAACCTGGCTCGCCTTGGTGTAGTAGGCATCGTAGTAACCGCTGGATAAACAGTAGGTCCCCAACATGATACGTCGTTTGACTTCTTTACCGAAACCTTCTCCGCGTGTTCGGCCATAAAACTCTTCTAGGGTCACAGAGGAAAGGTTTTTGAATTCCGCGCGATAGCCATATTTCACGCCATCGTAGCGGGCCAGATTACTCGAAGCTTCGCTGGCCGCCACGAGATAATACACGGGGACGGCGAACTCGCTCGCCGGAACGGAAACGTCAACAATCTCTGCACCCATTTTTTTCAGCACGTCCAGGGCATTTTCCACTGTTTTTTGCACATCGGGATGAAGGGCGTCGGTCATGTATTCACGCATCAAGCCGACTTTGAGACCCTTGATGTTTTGCGTGAGCTCTTTGCTCCAGGCCGGAACAGGTTTTTGACTGGTGGTCGAATCGCGCTCGTCATGACCCGAAATCACCTCGAGCGTGAGAGCCGCATCTTGAACAGAGCTCACCATCGGTCCCGCTTGGTCAAGAGAAGACGCGTAGGCGACAATTCCGTACCGACTGACACGGCCGTAGGTGGGTTTCACTCCCACGATTCCGCAAAAACTCGCAGGCTGACGAATGGATCCACCGGTATCTGTTCCAACCGTCCCCGCCACAAGGCGTGCCGCCTGAGCCGCGGCCGAACCCCCTGAGGATCCACCGGGGACGCACTCCAGATTCCAAGGATTGTGCACAGGCCCGGCCGCCGAAGTTTCATTGCTCGATCCCATGGCGAATTCGTCTTGATTTAATTTCCCCATGATCACGATGCCCGCTTTTTTTAAGCGTGCGACCACGGTTGCATCATAGGGCGGGACGAAGTTTTCGAGAATTTTTGAACAGGCGGTCGTTGCAATGCCTTGAGTGCAAAACATTTCTTTGATTCCAAAGGGAACGCCCGCCAAGGGCCCGACCTCTTCGCCCTTGCTGAGGCGAGCGTCGATCTGTTCAGCCTCTTGGATCGATTTCTCGTTGATCGACGTGAAGGAGTTCAGTTTTTTGTCGAGTGCGTGGATTCTTTTTTGAAAGTGTTGGGCCACTTCTTTCGCGCTGACTTTTTTGGTGCGCACCGCATGGGCGATTTCGCTCATTGAGGCAAAGCTTAATTCCATTTTCATATCTCCTTAGACCACAGGTGGAACTTTGAATAAGTTCCCTGCTTTGTCGGGGGCGTTAGCCGTCATCTCTTCAGGGGTGAACTCCGTCTTCGCGATGTCTTCGCGCCAGTAGGCTTCCATCTCGGTGGGGCTGACGAGGGGTTCAATGCCCGTCGTATCTACTTTTGAAATTTGTTCGAAAAAGCCCAAGGCTTTCGAAAGCTGGCCGCTGTATTCTTGAGCCTCTTCATCTGTCACATTTAACCGAGCTAATTTTGCGATATGCTCAATTGTTTTTTTATCAATCACCGGAAATCTCCTTGTCAGCCTAAAAGTTATATAAAATAGTCAAATTCACAGAGAGAGTCACTCTGTGAAACAGAGCGCAGACAAGCAACGCGCGGTGACAGGACGTCCTGCGTGGGCTTTGGTAGAAAAGTTCATGTCGAAAAAGCGTCACGAAGAACTCAAAAAAATCATTTCTGCCCACGATTACAATTACCATGTTTTAGATAAGCCGACGATTCCCGATTTTGACTACGATAAGCTTTATGCCGAATTGCTGGCCCTTGAAGAAAAAGAAAAAAATCTTGATCTTACGAATTCCCCCTCCCAGCGCGTGGGTCATACTCCCCTCGGGGCTTTTGAGAAGGTGAAGCACCGCCTGCCTATGCTCTCCTTAGCGAATAGCTACTCTCCAGAAGACATTTTAGACTTTGATGAGCGGGTGAAGAAAATTCTCAAAAGCGAAGCGGACGTTGAATACTTTGTAGAGCCTAAATTTGATGGCCTTTCCATGGAGCTGATCTACGAGCAAGGCCAGCTGGTTCGTGCTATCACTCGAGGTGATGGCAGCACCGGCGAAGATGTGACCCAAAATATCAAAACCATTCGCAGCATCCCCTTGCGCCTCAACCTCAAAAAGCCACCCGCGCTGCTCGAGGTGCGTGGAGAAGTCCTGATGTTTAAAAAGGACTTTGCGAAACTCAACGAAGCCCAGCAGGAAAATGGGCAACAGGTTTTCGCGAACCCCCGCAATGCGGCGGCGGGAACCGTGCGCCAACTGGATTCAAGAATAGCGGCCTCGCGGCCCCTGCGTTTCTTTGCTTACGCTCTCGGCGCGGTCGAAGGAATTTCGTTCAAGACGCAAAAAGAAATGGGTCTGTTTTTTACGGAGGCAAGCTTACCCACGGTGCTTGAAGACGCACATCACATCGCACGCTTGACTAAAAATGCCTCCGAGGCCGTGCAGTATTATCATGAAATAGAAGCTCTTCGGCCTCAACTTCCTTTTGATATTGATGGAGTTGTGATCAAGGTGAACTCCCTTCATCTGCAAGAGGATTTAGGCTTGGTGGCGCGAAGTCCCCGCTGGGCAACCGCCGCTAAATTTAAGCCCACGCAGGCTCTCACGGTCATCGAAGATATTGTAGTTCAGGTCGGCCGGACCGGCGCACTGACTCCCGTAGCATTGATGGCGCCCGTGCGGGTCGGCGGGGTGACGGTCACAAATGCGACTTTACACAATCAAGACGAAATCGATCGTAAAGATGTGCGCATCGGTGATAGCGTTTTGATTCAACGGGCGGGTGACGTCATTCCCGAAATAGTCTCTGTTGTCTTAGAAAAAAGACCGAAAAAATCTAAGCCCTTCCTTATTCCTACTCATTGCCCCAGCTGTGATCACCCCGTTGAAAAACTGGAAGGGGAAGTGGTTACCCGCTGCGTGAATCCGCTTTGTCTAGCCATCGTGAAGGAGTCTTTGAAACACTTTGTCGCGAGACGAGCGATGAATTTGGATAAGATCGGCGATCGCCTTATTGAGGCTCTCGTCGATAGCGAGAAGGTCAAAAAATTCTCTGATCTTTACCGACTGACGAAAGAGGATGTTCTTTCCCTGGAAAGACAGGGCGAAAAATCAGCGGATAATATTATTTCCAGCATTGAGCATAGTAAAACAACAACTTTGGCGCGCTTTATTTTTGGTTTGGGAATCCGTTTTGTGGGCGAACAAACCGCTAAGCATTTAGCTGATCATTTTTTGACCATCGATCGTTTCATCAAAACTTCAGACGAAGAGCTTTTATTGGTTCCCGAAATTGGTCCGAAGGTTTCTTTGTCCATTCAGAAGTGGATTCGCAACCCTGAACTCATTCAAGAGATTAAAGATTTGCAAAAACTCGGAGTCAAAATTGCGGGTCCGCAAAGGGCGCAAGAAGGAAAGCTCTCAGGGAAAAGTTTTTTGATCACGGGAACCCTGCCCGTCAAAAGGGACGAGGCCAAAGATCTGATCGAGCAGAATGGGGGGAAAATTTTAGGTTCTGTTTCGTCGAAGTTAACTTATCTGATTGTGGGTGACGATCCCGGCTCTAAAGTCGAGAAGGCCCAGGGACTTGGCGTCAGCCTGCTTTCGTGGGAGCAGTTGACCGCTTTAATTGACAAATAAAGACGCTTTTGCACGCAAAAAAGCGACAGAAAAATTCCCTTCTGTCGCGCTTCTTCGAAATGAGCTCCGAAATTTAAATGTGATCGATGACGATATCGCGAGCCATGACCGTTTTACGACCATCGGCTTTCGCACTCTCAACGCCTTTAAGACAAAGCTGCTCGATGGCTTTGCTCAAAACGTCGATTGTTTCAGCGGACGTATTCATTCCACCTTTTTCTTTGATCATTTTCTTAACTTTGCTTGTCACCACAAGTACTTCAGCCATGGAACACCTCTCCCTAGTGTTAAAAACTTCCCATAAAGGGTTGCATGGGGGCCTCCCTATTGACAATGGGAATTTACTCCTGCGGCGCATTGTTTTAGCGATTGCTCAAGCTCTCGGACTTTCCTTCAACGAATTTAAACAGTTCCGCCTGACGATGCGATGTTTCACTCGGAGCAATCCAGACAAACGTTTTTTGATCGATGGGCCGCTGGCACTCCACATCCAAAAAAGCGGGCGACCAGCAACCTGAATTAAGGTGCTCAACCGAGCCAATGATTTCGTGCCTTGTGTGATGAGTATGGCCGTAGATCACGCGCTTCACCTTGGTGATGGCGCTTGCCATGGCGAGGATCCGATCATCGGGCTCTTTATAACTCGACACGAGCGACGTCACCGATTTGCTGTAAAAAAGAAAAAATGGCAGAAGCAAAAAAAGCGGGATAAAGGCCCAGAAAAAAGACACGTCATAGACCGAGCGGATAAAGACGAACAATTCAAAAATTAAAAAGAACGCGATGAAAATAAAAAAAGCGCGGTCCAGCCAAAGCTCACGGGCCAAAAGATAGGGATTGCTCGCCGCAGGGGCAACGAAGAGCTCCTTCAGTTCGCGGACCATACGCGGTTCCGCGTTGGACTTTTCAGCAATTTCTAGAACCCGGTCTTCAATGCGCAGAGGATTGCGAATCGGCGAGGACAGGCGATCTGCGAAAGAGTAGTAAAGTGTCGTCAACGCGCCCCAAAACCAGGTGAAGACGAGCCCTGGCTGGGCTTTCCAGATATATTTGAAAAAGAAAACAATGTATTGCCGCATGGACATAATGTAGTTCGAATCCACGTGGGGATTAAAAAATCCCATACCGTTTAAAATATAACGACAGGCTAAATTCCCAAAGGGAAGCTTCAAAGTGATATAGTTGTAGCCGCGGACAAAGGGATTGATCGGATCTTCGCACATACAATAGGGATCATACTGATTTCCATGCTCGATCAGGGTGTCCTGGTTACTGATGTAAAACCATTCGACAAAGCGAACCGCTGACTTCATTTTATCTGGTAAATTAAGGTGATGCATGATTTCCATCTGCACCTCAGGATAGTGAACTTCAACATCGTGATTCCCGATTACAAAAACCACGCGATGCCCTCGCAAAATAAATTCCCGCAAGGCTGTGACGAATTCGGCATGGTCTTCGAGAATGACGCCAATTTTATATTTAGACTTTTCGGGTTTTGGGCTCAAGCCCCTGTGCTTTTCCATCCAACTGACATAAAAAACCGGATCCGTCGGAATAGAGACGACACTATCAAAATCGAAAATATCTCCATTGAGAATCAATTCAATTTTTTCACCATGGGCCTTTTCTTCGATGTGACGCAGGAAGGGGTCAAAAACCTTGTCGAAAAAAAATTCGCGGGTTTTAAACTTTTTCCAAAGAGGGTACTTCGGATGAATAGGTTGCGCGTCTGTCAGGTGAAGGTCGCTAATCACCGCCGTGTATTTGGCCGAGGTAAAATCTTGATTGGAAAAAGATGTAGGCAACTCACCCTCCAAATAATATGATCCTGTAGATGAGCGAATATATCAAGAGTCTTCCAAAACCGATCGCGATCATAGGAATGGGCAAAAGCGGCGCTTCTGCCAAAAAGCTTCTTGAAGTCTGCGGGACTTCACCTTCTGAAATTTTCACTTTTGACCAACAGAAGGAAGCGCAGTTCAGGGACCCTCGCCTTTTCACACAGACCGTTCAGCCAAAGACTTTAGTCGTCTCTCCCGGTTTCCCCCTGGCAACGGAATGGATTCAAACCTTGCATAGGAGCGGCGCTCATATCACCAGCGAATTGAGTCTCGCTTGCTCGTGCCTTGATTCTGAAAACCTGATCGGCGTGACGGGATCCGTAGGTAAAAGCACCACCGTTTCCATTCTGGGGGCAGGTCTTGCGGAATTCACTAAATCTTTTTTTGTGGGAGGAAATCTTGGAATTCCCTTCGCTGATTATGCCACCGACGTTTTACTGGGCCAACGCTCTCGAGCGCAGTGGGTTGTTTTAGAGTTGTCTAGCTACCAGCTTGAAAATAGTGCCCGACTTCGTTTGGCTTTATCCGCGATCACCTATTTCACCGCGAATCATATGGACCGTTATCCTAGCCTAACGTCCTACTACGAAACAAAATGGAAGATCGCTGAAAAAACTCAGGGCGAAGTGATTCTGAATCGTCACGGGGGCGATCTCTTTGATTATTTTCAAGGAAAAGATTCTTCTAAAATAATTTGGAGCGAACGTGATCTGCCCGCGTTGCAGAAATACAAACTTCATCAGGCACGTCTGATTGGCCAACACAATCAAGATAATCTTTCTTTAGCGGCGCTCATCGCCCTTCGGTGCAAGTGGCCCGAAAGCAGCATCCAAGCGATGAAGAATTTTGCAGGCCTTCCCCATCGTCTTGAAAACCTAGGTGAGCGGAAAGGCATTCGATTCATCAATGATAGCAAGGCCACGGCTCTCGACAGTGTGCAGATCGCTGTTGCCGCCGCCCACGAAACAAAATCCGCTTCGGCAAAGCTTTATGTTTTACTCGGAGGAAAGGATAAGGGTCTCCCGTGGGAAAACCTGCATCCTCTTTCGCAGCTTTCCTTGACCCAATTTGTTTTTTTCGGCGAATGCCGAGAGCTTGCTCAGAAAAAGTCCGGCCTCTTAGGCCTTAGCTATGCACACTTAAAAGAGGCCTTGGATTCTTGTTTTTTACAGGCTCGCCCTGGCGATACCGTACTGATGAGCCCAGGCGGAACAAGCCTCGATGAATTCGCTCATTTTGAGGCGCGCGGAGAGTTTTTTAAGCAGCAGGTTGAATTATTCACGAAAACTTAAGACAGAAAGCGTTTGAGCGTCGACGGGCAAAACTTTTGAGCTGACTTTTTGTGTTTTGCTTCCGACAACGACCACTTCGTGAGTATCTTTGGGAACATTGTACAGAATAAAACCGCCGCCCGCGTGGCCGACGCCGTCTTCCGTGATCTTGCCTTGAACGTCAAAAAAGACAATATTGCGCTTGGGAAATTCATCGTATCCCGCAAGGTAAACTTCGAAATTTTCTGTCGAAACGAAACCAACGACTGTTCCTGAGTCTGGCTGATCATCGATTTTTAAAAAGCTCTTTATCCCCGCAAGCCAAGACCAGGGCACCATAGGAAGATGTAAGAAGGCTTCTTTGTCGTTATAAAAATAGCGAGCAGGAACATAGTCATTGGTCTCGGGAACTAGGCGCAGCATTCCTAATCGGTTGACCTGAGGCAAAAGCAAAACGGCCGTCCCCTCAGGGGCTTCGATTTCATGATCCACACTTTGCAACGTCATTCTGGACGCCTGCGGTGCTCCAGTAAAAGCATCAAAAACACGCACTGGAACAGTTTCCACTTTCATAGTGTTTTCGATGTCACCTAAGGCCACAGATCCATTTTCAACAAGAACATTTTGATACCCAAAGATTGACTTTCCACGCGTCGCGAGCAAAGACTGAAATCCTTCTTCTGCGTCAACAAAAGCGTAGAGGCCGTTGTCACTGGTGGCAGTTAGTTTTGGATCGGGAATCATGAATTGATCAAAATAAATAGCGGTCAGCGAAGGATCATTCTCTATTTGCACCTGGATACCGCTCAGGGTCTTCCCATCTTGAGTGACCTTGCCCCAAATGATCGCGCCTAAATTTTCAGCAGAGCTTTTAGACTGAGTTTCACCCGAAACAATTTCTTTAAGGGCTCTCATCATAGAAAGCGGAAAGAGCGGCGTTTGAAACTCTTCACCCGCAAAAACCAACGAGGCTGTTTGCATGAACTGTGGGGCCGCCGCCCGCAGGATCGTCGTTGAGCCTCGGGCCATGGTTTCCATAGCGATGTGCCCATCTTTTTTGACGTTAATTTCCTGTGCACCTTTGATCAGTGTAGCCAATGTATGGGCGGGCGTAGACGTGTTTTTGTAGAAATCTCTCACGATTCCGTTGTAATTCGCATGGGGTTCAATGCGCAACTTAGGTCCAAGAATATTTGCTTGATTCATATCCAAACGCGAAATTCTGACGCTTCCTTCGCCAAGAACTTGCCCGGTCTTATCAACTAAGCGGGCGTCGATACTTCCAGAGGGCTCGTCAACGCTGATGTTATAAGTTCCCTTTTGTAAATCGACCCGACCGACTTCACGGGCTACGCCCTCATTTGTTCTCCGGATTTCAATCGCGTATTCATTGGTAACGGCAAGACCTCCGGTAATTTCCAATGGCCCAGAAATATTTTTATCTCGCGGAGTTTTCCCGAGCATCCCCACTGTATAAACATCTGCCGTTGGCACCGCCGTTCGAGTTACCCCTGAAGAGTCCGTCGCTGCCACATGAACCTTCTGAGCTGCGAGACCTGGTGCGGGAAGAACTGGCGGCGGAATCAGGCGTTGATTTTTCTGCGTAAACCCCGCGCTTGCTAACTTCGTTTGGACTTCATCAGACCAGCTGGACGGATTCCAATCCTTCTCAAGAACTTCAGACCTTCGCTGAGCCGCCTCGAGCTGGCTGCGCTGCCTCGGCGTGAGGGACTGATCCAGCTCTTGTTTCCAATTGGAATCTTCAGGATTTCGCAGTGAGGTGTAAACGATTTCCGTTTTCTTGGTAATGATCATTTCGTTCAGAACCATTTTTTTCGCATTCGTCTCTGAGCTCGAAAGAAGTTTAATGGCTTTACCTGCGTTGTCTGCCGTTAAAGAAATCGGTGGAGCCGACTCAAGGCGTGACCAGGCGTCATCACGAAGGGTCATTGCCACATTTACTTCTTCAAAAGCAATGTAAGGAGGCGCCGTTTTCTGCGCACGAATAGTCAAAGCTTCATAAATAGGAATAAACTTAAGCCCGCCCAATTTATGGGGACTCAGTACAGAAACCATTAGAAGTGCAATCGGATAAATCCATTTCAATTGCAAATTCACTCCATCCAAGAAGCTGATCAATAGTCATCCTGACTATTCTTTTTATTGTATTTAGAAGGAGCGAAAGTCGTCAATGATGTTGCGACTGTCGAGACTTTGGTGAAGGGCTTTTTTTAGCTTTTCGGCCAGGGGAGCGGCTTTTGCTTCATCCCGATCAGAGACTTGAAAAATACCATCGTCATCCCGTTCTTCTTGGATGACCTCGACCTGGATATCGTATGGTCGCCGATCGCCAAGGATAGTCACCAAAGTATAAAAACGCTCTTTCACGAGCTCGACCCGTTCGATCGGAACACCCTTTTTATCGTAATATTTTGAATAGAGTTCCCGTCCATTGGGACTAACGGAACGCGGCTCACCAAAAACCGTGACAACCGTACGGCGGGTTTCACTGATGCCAAGAGGAGTGTCTTTGAGAATCACGCCCGTTCTGCATCCGGCGAACAAAAAAGGCGCTGTAAAAAAAAGCGCCCATAAAATCGCTTTCATTATTTTTTCAGGCCCTTGTTCCAGTCGTCCATGAACTGCTTAATCCCTTTTTCAGTTAGGGGATGATGAGTCAATTGCTGCATCACTTTAAAAGGAATGGTGGCAATATCAGCCCCCATTTCAGAGGCAATTTGGATATGCATCGGACTACGCACACTAGCCACCAAGACTTCTGTGTCAAAGTCATAGTTCTGATACATGTGGATAACCTGACTAACCATATCCATCCCGTCGGTGCCTATATCGTCCAGGCGGCCCACAAAGGGAGAAACCATGGTTGCTCCAGCTTTCGCCGCAAGCAATGCTTGAACAGGTGAAAAGACCAGGGTGACATTTGTCTTAATACCCTCAGCCTTTAATTTCTTAACAGCAATCATTCCATCCTCGCACATAGGAATTTTAACGACGACGTTGGACGCGATCTTTGCGAGCTCTAAACCTTCACGGACCATTTCCTTCGCCTCGAGGCTAATAACCTCGGCTGATACAGGTCCAGGAGTTTCTTTGCAAATGTCTTTGATAATATCAAAAAAGGGACGACCCGCCTTAGCAATGAGGGTTGGATTTGTGGTGACGCCATCCACCCATCCACGCAGGTTGGCTTGACGAATTTCTTCAATATCTGCCGAGTCGATAAAGAATTTCATTTTTTCTCCAGAAAAAAGGTTCAGTTGATTGAAGGGAATTAAATATCAATTAGGCTGCGACCTTGCAAGAAGAACTCCGAATTAGATGAGGGCAGGGCCGTGCGTGAAATTTCGCTCAAGGTCTTCTGGTAAACAGGATGCTCATATTCCCCCCATGCCTCGGCAGAACAGCGAATAACTAGGGGGTCATTATGCAAATCAGGATAGGGGAGCGTCATCTGCGGTGACATCAAGATGAGGTCATCATAGGCAAGTAAGATCACTTGAATCTTTTCTGTCAGCTGGGCCAAAGACCCCAGAAGTTCCTCGGGTGAAAGGTCCGTAATGATTTTTGTAACAAATTCCATTCGAGCGTTGAGGTCCACCTGCTCCAAACTTTGAAATCTTTTATAAATAGACGAGATGGAACTCACCTGGATATTTCGCGGAAGCACGTGCAAGAACTCCTGCGCGCGCCTTGGTCCTCCTACAAGATCCATAGAAAAATAAGCCAAGGCTCCATGTGAAATACGCGGCGTCTTAGCTTCCAAAGAGGCACTCTCTCATTCCGTAAAAACCTGCAGGTCGCTTTTCGATCCAGCGTGCAGCCTGAACAGCCCCTCGCGCAAAAACGCTGCGATTGAGAGCTGTATGCTCAAAAGTCAAAACCTCATCTGCTGACATGGCAAAAACCTTGTGAACGCCAAAAACACCGCCTCCCCGAATCGCAAGGGGTGGCGGCAATTTTCGCTCGACCACCTCTTCAAGCGTGTTCTGCAAGGTGATCGCCGTGCCTGAGGGTCTGTCTTTTTTGTGGATATGGTGAATTTCCTCGATCTGAAAATCAAAGTGATGCAGGGCCGAAAATGCCCGCAGAGCCTCGCTCAAAACAGCGACACCCAAACTCATATTCGAAGCCCAAAGGACGGGTATTTTTTTGGCAGCCGCCTTGAGCAGCTGCTTTTGTTTTTCATTGATTCCCGTCGTTCCGCAGACAAAGGGCTTTTTTGCGAGCAGCGCCCATTTGAGATTCTGCTCCAGCGCTTCGGGAGTGGAAAAATCGATCCATACGTCCGTTTTTTTGAGATCTGCCGGGGCCACTTTCGTTTTTCGTCCCACACCTAAAGAAAGCTCTACGCCCTTCTCTTGAGTCAGAACCTGCACGATTTCCTGGCCCATGCGGCCCGTAGCCCCAAATAGACCAATGTTTAAACTCTTCACGCCAAAACTCCGACCTTCAACATTTCGGCCCTGAGCTCTTGCGTCCAGTTTTCTGTGAGGCCCACCAAGGGAAGTCGAAGTTGATCCTGGTCGATCACGCCCATCAGCTGCAATGCTTTTTTTACCGGAATCGGGTTCGCTTCGCAAAAAAGAAGTTGAATCAGCGGATTGTACTTGGCGATGCCGGCGCGCGCCTTCTCGAGAGCCCCTTCGTGAACCCAGTTTTTCCACTGAACCATTTGTCGCGGAAGAACATGTGTCGCCACCGAAATTACGCCGTGCCCGCCCTTAGCTAAAAACTCCACGTAGGTGGCGTCATCGCCTGAGAGCAGGGTGAAGTCATTTCCGCAGGCGCGAATAATTTCTTCTGCAAAATCAATTTTGCCGGTGGCCTCTTTGATGCCAATCACATTTTTAAGCTGACTGAGTTTTTGAATTGTCTCTGTCTCTAAAGAGGTGATTGTCCGCCCAGGGACATTGTACAAAAGAGTAGGGATGGAAACACTTTCGGCAACATTTTTAAAATGAGCATAGAGCCCCCTTTGCGGGGGCTTGTTGTAATAGGGCACAACAACGAGCAAGGCGTCGGCACCTTTTTTTTCGGCTTTTTTTGAATCTTCAATTGTTTTTGCGGTGTCGTTTGAACCCGTTCCCATAATTAGTACGGCTTTCCCGCCCGAAAAACTTTTTGCGATATCGAAGAGCTCATATTTCTCCTCCTCACGCAGGGTAGGGCTTTCAGCCGTCGTGCCATTGATGACAAAACCATCCACGCCGCCATCCAATTGCTGCTGCAGCAGTCGCTCAAATGATTTTTTATCAATCCGATTGTCGCTGGTAAATGGCGTCACTAGGGCTGTAAAAGTGCCTTTAAAATTTTTCATGAAAAACCTCGTTCGAATAGTGGAAATTTCCAATAAAAAGGGCTGGGCCTTCGAGAAAAGGGCGGGACTGACCAGAAATGAATATCACCTTAAGTGGTCCTCCGGGCATCATCACTTCAATCAGACTCTCTTTGGCGTCTGGATACGTGCTTAAAGCATGGACCAATCCCGCCGCCACGGCGCCTGTCCCGCAGGCCAATGTAAAGTCCTCAACACCACGTTCAAAGGTGATCGCATTTATTTGACTCTTGTTCTCGACCGCATAAAAGGTCACATTGGCCCCTTGAGGTTGCAGCCGAGGATGGGAGCGGGCCTCGCGAGCCATTTCTTTCAACTGTTGTGCAAGGGAAATCGCATGAACTTTTTGAACCAAGTGGGGGACTCCCGTATTGGTCAGAAAAAAACTTTCTTCACTGGCCTGCAGCGGCAGTTTGATCTCGGGAATATGCAGATCAACCGGAGGCATATGCACGCGCACTCCGTTGTTCGCCAAAATATCGGCCTGGATCAGGCCCGCCTTCGTCATAAAGCGAAAATGACGGCGTTGTTTTTTTTCTATCACCTCAAAGCAAAAACGGGCCGCACACCGGGCGGCATTGCCACACATTTCGGCCATCGAGCCATCGGAATTATAAAAATCCCAGCTGTAATCAAGACCCGTCGCCGCTTTTTCTAAAATGAGAAGCCCATCCGTGCTCAACCCAAATATTGGGCCACAGATTTTTTGCGCGAGCTCTGAACGCGAGAGGGCGGAGCCCTCTTCAAAATTTTTCCATGCGTTTGAGCTAGACGCGTCCACAAGGATAAAAGTATTCCCTGCTCCAGACATTTTTGTGAGCTGAACGGGAAGCGTTTCCAAAACTATCGGCCTGACGAATTTGTATCGTTCTCGTCATCCTCATCTTCATCTTCAAGTTTATAGTTGTATTTGTTTTTGACCGGCGGCTTTTGCGGATTCGCCCCTGAGTAGACAGGTTCGCCGCGACCGATGGGCGCGGGCACAAGCGGAGCCAGGGGCATGCCTTTGACTCCGCAGCCCAAACTAAAAAATAAAAAAAGAGCAAAAAAATTATTCCGCAACACTCGAACCCATTTCTGCTAAACGCCGGCAAATCATCGGGTCCGGCATATACTGACGATAGGTCTGCGCCGAGATGTTTTTGCAAGCCATGATATATTTATCTGCTAGGTCCACGTTCTTCCTCTTTTGCAGCTGTTCGTATTTCCATATCCAGTAATCCATTTCGGGATATTTCGGGTCTGCTTTTTTTATCTGGCCCATCAGTTCATTGAAGTGCGCATAGTTTTTTTCCTTGAATTCTTTTTCGGCGAGGGTCATCAACCAAAATTTAGAAAGAACTGATTTCTTAATATCCGCAGCGTCAAAGATCTTCTGCCCTTCCAAAAAATGGTTTAGACAAAATGCCGCTTGAACATACCCTAAGTTGATCTCTTCTGAAAAGGGATTTTGATTTTTGGCCTTGTTCGCCGTCTCTTCGGCACTAGAGCAATCGCCCTTGGCAATTTGGATTCTGACCTGTTCGACGAGCAGTAAATCGTTGTCCGGTTCAAATTGAAGGGCCTCTGAAATTTTTTGTTGGGCTTGATTCAGATCCGTTTGACGAAGGGTCAGGGCCATTTCGTAAGTTTGCTGGGTTTTATCGTTCAGAAAAACGGCCGAAATATCATTGAGCGTTTTTTTAAGCTCTGTCGTCGCTACCGAGCGGGGGCTTTCACGATGAAGGGCCTTCACCAAAATGGCCATGGCCTGCTGGCGGTCTTTTTGCAAAATAAGGTTTTGCGCTTTTTCAATGATGTCTTGATAATTTTCAGACTTCTCTGATTTGCCTTCAGCAGAGACTTTGCCTTCTGCGCGGACCAGGCAGCCCAAGAAGAGGGCGGCACAAAACACCGTCAATTTAAACTTTTTCATCGAGAGCTATCAAAGCATTCTTCGCTTCAGAGTCAAGCGGGTCTTCGTTACGAATCACTGTTCCTTGTAGCTGCTCACAAGGACTTGACGCGGCTTGCTGCCATTAGCAGGCCCGACAACACCCTCTTTCTCAAAAAGCTCAATCAGTCTCGCCGCACGCGGATATCCCAGTCGGAAGCGCCTTTGAATGAGCGAAGCGCTCACTTCTTTCAACTCGGAGGCCCAAGAGAGAATTTCATCGTAGCGCTCGTCATGTTCTTCTTCACTTCCAAAGCTATCACCGCCGGAGTCCGACTCATTGCCTTCGCCGGTGAAGCCATCTAAAGCTTTCATGCCAACGGGATCGTATTGGGGCTCGGCTTGATTCGACCAAAATTTAACCACGTTCGAAATTTCATTATCAGATAAGTAAGGCCCATGGTGACGCGTCGGTTTGCCAATACCGGGCGCCTGAAAAAGCATATCCCCATTTGGAAGCAGACGTTCCGCGCCGGAGTCATCAATGATAATTCGCGAATCCATTTTGCTGGACACCTTCAGCGCCACGCGGCCCGGAATATTCGTCTTGATAAGGCCTGTCACCACGTCTTTACGCGGAGACTGAGTCGCCAAAATCAGGTGGATTCCACAAGCCCTTGCTTTTTGCGTGAGACGCTGAATCGGTTCTTCGATCCCTTGCTTTTCAACGATCATCAAATCTGCAAGCTCATCCACTACAATCACGATGTAGGGAAGGGTTTGATAGTAGTACTGATCTAATTTCCCCCGGCCCTCTTCAAGTTCTACATTGATTTTTTCATGTTCATCGATCTCGGCCTTAGTGAGCTTGGCCACCTTCTCGTTGAAAATCTCTATCTTGCCCACGCTGAACTTCGAAAGTGATTTGTAGCGCTTTTCCATTTCACGTACGGCCCACTTCAAAGCGGTCGAAGCTTTTTTAGGTTCTGTGATATGGGGTAAAATCAAATGTGGGACGGACGCAAATGGAGCAAGGTCTACCATTTTAGGGTCAATCAAAACCATGCGCAGAGTTTTCGGAGAATGTCTGAAAAGGAGGCCGGTGATAATCGATCCGACAAAAACAGATTTTCCGGAGCCGGTGGTTCCGGCAATCAACAGATGGGGCATCTTGCGCAGGTCCACCACTTTGGGTTCACCGTCGACTTGACGCCCGACGGCCATGGGAAGAGCAAAGTCATCCGACCAAAAAATTTCTTCCGCCACGAGGTCTTTGTAATAGACTGTTTCGCGCTTCACGTTGGATGTCTCTATCCCAACCACATCGGTTCCGGGAATATGACCCACAACCCGCACAGATTCGCTACTGAGGGCCAGAGAAAGATCATCCTCTAACTCCGAAATTTTACTGATTTTGACATCGGCATTAGGCTTGAATTCGTACATCGTGACCAGGGGTCCTGGTTTCGCATCAACAATTTCTCCTTCAATCGAAAAATTTTTCAACTTCTCAACGAGCAAATCGGCCTTGCGCTGAATTTCCATTTTATCAATTTTTGTTTTTGAAGCCGGTGGGTCTTCCAAAAGATTAAGCTTGGGCATTTCCCAATTTTCGATGTGCCGAGGGGGTTTCGCTTTCATGATCACTTTGCGCTTATCCAAGCTGCGCGTCGATGCGCGCTCTGCTTCGTCCTCGTAGGCTTCAGGATCGGACGCGCCTTTAAATTCAAGCTGTTTCGTGAGCTCTTTATTGAGTGGCGTCTTCTCGACAAATTTTTCAGCGCTTAAGGGAAAGAAAGTTTTTTCGGCCATCGAAGGCGACGTCTTTTTTTCTTTTACGAAAAGCGTTTTTGAGTTGATCTTGGCAAAACTTTTAAAGAAAACGCTTTTCGACCAGCTTTTCCAAAAAAGTTTGGGTAAACTCGCAAGCTCTTGCAAAGTTTTTTCGGAGTAAAAAACCACAAGCATCGCGGTGAAGCTCCACAGGATCACTTGCACGCCCGCTTGGTTAAAGGCCCGCACGAGAGCCTGCGAAACTCCTAGTCCCAGGAGGCCGCCAAGAAAGATCTGCCCGGAGTATATTTTATGATGAGGCAAATAAAGCGAAAGCAGGCTTGAAACATCTACGATTAAAAGCAGCGCCCAGACGAAGCGGATGTTTTTAAAATTCAGCGGCTGCCCACGATAGGCCGCGACCGACATTTTCATCAGACTCAAAACCAAAACCCAAGAGGACACCCCAAAAAATTGGAAAAGAATGTCTGAGACAAAACTCCCCACCAGGCCACAGTAGTTGCTTGCACGCAGGCTCTGCCCTATGGAGTTCAGAGAAGGATCCTGTGGGTTGAAGCTGAAAAGGGCTAAGCCCAAAAACGCCCCGAGGCCCAAGAAACTGATGGCAATGACGTCCTGACGGAATTTCTTAAGAATTTGGCTCATTTAAAAAATTTACGGGATATTCGGCCGTAAGCAAAGTCCATAACCGTAGTCTTGACTTTAGGCCCTATTTAGCAGGACAAAGACCCAGCCCATGTTAAAAATAAATGAGATTTTCTACAGTATACAAGGCGAAACGACTTATGTCGGCCATCCCACTGTTTTCGTGAGGACAACCGCTTGCAACCTCCGTTGCACTTATTGCGATACCAAGTATTCCTATTATGAAGGCGATTTCAAAAGCCTTGACGTTATTCTTCAGGAAATTGAGTCGCACAAAACTTGTTATGTCTGCATAACCGGTGGCGAGCCTTTGTTACAAAAAGAAGTTTACACACTTATGAATGTTTTGTGCGAACGCGGCTACAACGTTTCCTTAGAAACCAGCGGTTCCAAAAGTATTGAGCTCGTACATCCGAAAGTGAAAACGATTCTTGATGTTAAAACCCCTGACAGCGGAGCGGCCGATAGTTTTTTGTTAGAGAATCTTTCTCTTGCAAATTCTTTGACGGAATACAAGTTTGTCATTTGCTCAGAAAAAGATTTTGAGTGGTCAGAAGAATTCTGTCGTCAACATGATTTGTTCAAAAATTTTACAGTTTTGTACAGTCCGTCATTTGCGCAAGTGACTGAACGCTGGCTTGCAGAAAAAATTCTACAACAAAATTCAACTGCAAGGTTGCAATTGCAGCTGCATAAGTATATTTGGTCTTCCGAAGCACGCGGAGTTTGAAAACGTCTGTCAGCTTTCAGCTGAGATCAATCAATCTTATGACCTGCGCACTTTGATAATTAACGGTATATGTTGGGAGTTCCATGACGCCGAACCTAAACAGTTCAGATAATCTTTTTGTTGCCAACCTTCAGTCCGTGAGTTTGGAAAAACTCGTCAAGAGCAAGTTGGAAGTTTTATTCCAACAGCAAAAAGAGGCCCAAGTTGAATTGAATGGTTTGTATAATGTTGTGCTGGAACAAGTTGAAAAGCCCTTGCTCGAGTTGGCTTTGCGCGCCTACAACGGAAATCAAGTGAAAACCGCTCAGATGCTTGGCATTAATCGCAATACTCTCAAAAAGAAAATCGATAACTATAAAATTCGCGTCAAAAAACTTAACTAATTCTTCGTTTTTCAATAAGCTCATTTCATCAGCGAGTCATCTTGCACTCTCAGCTTTGTCAGGGCTCGCGATTTATGTCATATTTTAGTGCTCCAAGAGGGGTCTTATGAGCGCACGCATTCCACCTCAAAATTTAGAGGCTGAGCAGTCTATTCTCGGCGGGTTGATGCTTGACCGAGAAGCTCTGGATCAAATCGGGGACGTGATTGAGGTCGCTGACTTTTACAAACCCGCCCATCAAAAAATATACGAGGCCATCAAAGAGCTTCACCAAAAAGCCCAACCCATCGATATCATCACCGTCACCAATGTTTTGCAGGCCCACGGCGAGCTGGAAAGCATCGGCGGTCCAGAATATCTCATTGGTTTACTTGATAAGACCATTTCTTCGGCGAACATTTCTAGCCATGCTAAAATTGTTCGTGAAAAATCTTTACTGCGTCGTTTGATCAGCACAAGCTCAAATCTCATCGAACGAGCCTACACAAATGAGTTTACAGACATCGAATCCTTCATTGATCAAGCGGAAACGGAGATGTTCAAGGTCGGCGAACAAAAGTCCACCACGGGTCTTGTCGGGTCGATGGACATCGTGAAGGCCAGCATTCAAAAAATCGAAGATTTGTACAAACGTAAAGCCGAAATCACAGGAATCTCTTCTGGCTTTGCCGGCCTTGACAAGAAAACGTCGGGCCTGCACCCCGGAGAACTCACTATCATCGCGGCTCGTCCTTCTATGGGTAAAACAGCTTTCAGTTTGAACATCGCTCAACATATAGCACTTCGTGAAAAGAAAACTGTGGCTTACTTCTCGCTCGAGATGGGAAAAGAATCGATGATGATGAGGATGCTCTCCTCTGAATCCCGTGTCGGCATGTCAGAGATTCGCAATGGTCGAATTCCTGATTCGGCGTGGCCGAAGTTGATCAATGCGGCCGGCGCCCTCAGCGAGGCTTCGCTTTTTCTTGACGATACTTCGGGGATTTCTCCCTTTGAGATCCGTTCGCGCTGCCGCCGCCTCAAGGCCGAGCACGGCTTAGACGTCGTCATGATTGATTACCTTCAGCTGATGGATCTAAAACAAAAAGTGGAAAGTCGTGAGCGGGCTGTTTCTGAAATTTCAAAGTCCCTCAAGGCCATCGCTAAAGAATTGCAAATTCCTGTGATCGCGCTTGCACAGTTGAATCGGGGAGTCGAAGGCCGCGCCGATCGCCGTCCCATGCTTTCTGATTTGCGGGAATCTGGTTCGATCGAGCAAGATGCTGATGTCATCATGATGCTCTACCGGGATGACTACTATGATAAAGACGATCCCGAAAAACAGGGTCGGGCCGAAGCTATTATTGGTAAGCAGCGGAATGGTGAAACAGGAACCGTCCATCTTCGCTTTGATGCGCAGTATGCCCGCTTCCGTGACGCCGAGACTGAAAATGTCAGCCCTTTGCCACCTCCGCAGGCACCTCCGCCCAGCCCCGGAGGAAGACCTAAGAACTTTGCCCCTGGTGCAAATCTCTAAGAGCGTGTTTAAGAAGTGTTGAGTCGAGAAAGTCGTCGTAGCATGAGGTGTGTCATCGCTGCGTAGATCATCGCTTCGCTGGTATCCGTGAAATATTCGTAGTCCTTACTCAATCTCCTGTATTTT
>WBZN01000282.1_pt1 | contig 54233 bp, 53 predicted proteins | sample 5204281 | NCBI WGS metagenome assembly WBZN01 (sample SAMN12344347, study PRJNA552823) | activated sludge metagenome | biome: Activated sludge suspended growth; feature: Nitrification reactor; material: Wastewater; isolation source: activated sludge from nitrification reactor of wastewater... | reverse complement strand
CCAGACACGCAATTGGACGCCGATCGGCACGGTGTGGTTAAACCCGGAGACCCGCGCCAGAGCAGAGACGATTCACGCAGAACGGAGCGTGTAGGGAGATGCGACAACTAGTTTGACAAACACCGCAAGCGCCGCCTCCTCCTGAGGTCGGGGTCGCGCAGGTGGTCTCGAAGTCGGTGCAACAATGGGACGAATACACCGGTCGCATCAGCGCGATCGACACGGTGGAATTGCGACCGCGCGCCAGCGGCTATGTGCAACGAGTGGCCTACAAAGAAGGCCAGGATGTGAAGCAGGGCGATTTGATGTTCCAGATCGATCCCCGTCCCTACCGCGCCGCGCTGGATAACGCCCTGGCTCAATTGGCACGCGCGCGCGTGGCGCAACGGCTGGAGACCATCCGCAACAAACGCGCCCAATCACTCATCGAGGATAACGCCATCTCGCATGAAGAGTTCGACTTGCGTCGTGCCGCGCAAGCGCAGAGCGCGGCTGATGTGCAGGCCGCCGAGGCTGCTGTGGCCACCGCCAAGCTCAACCTGTCCTTCACCGAAGTCCGCGCCCCGGTCTCCGGACGGGCAAGCCGGGCCCTGTTGACGGTCGGCAATCTGGCGACCGCCGACGAAACCCTGCTGACCACGGTGGTGTCGCAAGATCCGATGTACGTCTATTTCGATGCCGACGAAAACAGTTACCTGCGCTACAAGGAACAGGAGCGCAAGAGCGAGCGCACAGCGAAGGACAACGCCGTACACGTCGGCCTCGCCAACGAAACCGGCTATCCGCATACGGGGAAGGTCGACTTTCTCGACACCCAGGTGAATCCCACCCTCGGAACCGTGCGCGCTCGCGCCGTGCTCCCCAATCCCGACCGCATCTTTACCCCGGGGCTCTTCGCGCGCGTGCAGTTCGTCAGCGGCCAGAAGGCGCAGGCGCTCTTGATCGACGATAAGGCCATTCTCACGGATCAGGATCGCAAATATGTGTACGCCGTCGACAAGGACGGAAAAGCGCAACGCAAGGACATCGTGCCGGGCGGTGTGGTCGACGGGTTGCGCGTGGTGCAATCCGGTCTCGCACCGGATGACAGAATCGTCGTGGTCGGCCTGCAAAAAGTTTTCTACCCTGGCATGCCGGTCGCGCCCGCCGAGGTCCCGATGGACAAGCCGACGGCACCGGCTTCGCCGGCAGCCATGGCTGAGAAATAGGGAGCCAAGGCTGTGGACTTTTCCAAGTTTTTCATCGACCGCCCGATCTTTGCCGCAGTGCTGTCGATCATGATCTTCGCCGCCGGCTTGATCGCCATCCCGATCCTTCCGATCAGCGAATACCCGGAAGTGGTCCCGCCTGCAGTCATCGTGCGTGCCATCTATCCGGGAGCCAATCCCAAGGTGATTGCCGAAACAGTCTCGACGCCGCTCGAAGAACAGATCAACGGCGTCGAGAATATGATGTACATGAAGTCGGTCGCCGGCTCCGACGGCGTGTTGCAGATGACGGTCACATTTCGGCCCGGTACCGATCCGGACGCCGCTCAGGTGCAGGTACAGAACCGCGTCAGCCAGGCGCTGTCGCGGCTGCCGTCCGAAGTGGTCAGCCTGGGGGTGACGACGCAGAAGCAGTCACCGACCTTTCTGGTGATGGTCCAGCTACTTTCGCCGGACGGGAAATACGATGCGCTCTACCTGCGCAACTATGCGAACATCAAGATCAAGGACGAACTTGCTCGCCTGCCCGGTGTCGGCCAGGTGCAGATTTTCGGCAGCGGCGATTATGCGATGCGCATCTGGCTGAACCCGGACAAGATCGCGTCGCGCGGGATGACCGCCGGCGACGTCGTCGCCGCTGTTCGGGAACAAAACATCCAGGTCTCGGCCGGACAGCTCGGCGCGGAACCGATCGCGAAAGGCACCGACTTTCTCATTTCCATTAATGCCCAAGGCCGCTTGCGTACGGCCCAGGAATTCGGCAACGTCGTGCTGAAGATCGGAGCCGGCGGCGAAGTCGTCCGCCTGTCCGACGTGGCCCGCATCGAGCTCGGCGCCAACGACTACACGTTGCGCGGGCAGCTGGACAATCAAGACGCCCCGCCCATCGGTATCTTCCAGGCCCCCGGTGCAAACGCGCTGACCGTCCGCGATGCGGTGATCGCCAAGATGGAAGAATTGAAGACGCGTTTTCCTCCCGGCCTCACCTACCGCTCGGACTACGACACCACGGTGTTCGTGCGCGATTCCATTCAGGCGGTCGTGCAGACCCTGATGGAAGCGATTCTGCTCGTCGTGCTCGTCGTCATTTTGTTCCTTCAGACCTGGCGCGCGTCGATCATTCCGCTCATTGCCGTCCCGGTCTCGGTGGTGGGCACGTTCGCCGCGCTGTACCTCTTCGGTTTCTCCATCAATACGTTGACGCTCTTCGGCCTCGTCCTCGCGATCGGGATCGTGGTGGATGACGCGATCGTGGTGGTGGAAAACGTCGAACGCAACATTGAAGAGGGACGGACCCCGCTCCAGGCGGCGCACCAGGCCATGCAGGAAGTCTCAGGCCCGATCGTCGCGATTGCGCTCGTATTGTGCGCCGTGTTCGTGCCGATGGCGTTCTTGAGCGGCGTGACCGGTCAGTTCTACAAGCAGTTCGCGGTGACGATTGCCATCTCGACGGTGATCTCTGCGATCAATTCACTGACCCTGTCGCCGGCCCTGGCGGCAAAACTGCTCAAAGGCCACGGCACACCGAAGGATGCCCTGTCCCGGTTGATCGAGCGTCTGTTCGGTTGGGTGTTCCGGCCGTTCAACCGTTTCTTCAAGGCCAGCTCGGACCGCTATCAAGGGACCGTCTCGCGCACCTTGCAACATCGCGGTTCCGTCTTCGCCGTGTATGCGCTGCTGTTGCTCGCAACCGGGCTCATGTTCCAAACGGTACCGCGCGGCTTCATCCCGACTCAGGACAAGCTGTTCCTCATGGCCGGGGTGAAACTGCCGGAAGGCGCCTCGCTCGAGCGCACGGATGCGGTTCTGCGCCAGGTCGTCGCGATCAGCAAGACCGTGGACGGCATCGCCCACGTCGTGGCCATGACGGGTTTGAATCCTCTGCAATTCACGAATACGCCGAATTACGGCATCGCCTTCCTGATCTTGAAACCGTTCGACGAGCGTCACCGCAGCGCCAAGGAAATCAGCGAGGAGATGAATCAAAAGATCTCCGCCATCAAGGAAGGCATCACCTTCGTGTTGATGCCGCCACCGATTCTCGGACTCGGCAATGGCGCAGGGTATGGGTTATTCGTCGAGGATCGGGCCGGACTCGGCTTCGGAGCGCTGCAAAATGCCGTCAGCGGCCTGCAGGGCGCGGTCATGCAGACGCCGGGTATGGGGTACCCGATCTCGGGCTATCAGGCCAACGTGCCACAGCTCGACGCTGAGGTGGACCGTGTCAAAACCAAGACGCAGGGCATTGCGTTGACGGAGCTGTTCGCCACGCTGCAGATCTACCTCGGCTCAGCCTATGTGAACGACTTCAACCTGTTCGGCCGCACCTGGCGCGTGTATGCGCAGGCCGACGGCGACTTCCGCGGTAAGGTTGAGGACATCGCAAACCTCAAAACGCGGAATGACCGCGGCGAAATGGTCCCGATCGGCTCGATGGTGAAATTCAGCCAAACGTACGGCCCCGATCCGGTGCTGCGCTACAACGGTTATCCTGCCGCCGATTTCATGGGAGAGGCAGACCCGACGAAGTTCTCGTCGGCACAGGCGATGGACAATATTCGCGACATCGCCGCGAAGGTGCTGCCCAACGGCATGACCATCGAATGGACCGACCTGAGCTTTCAGGAAGCCTCGCAGGGCAAGGCGGCGTTGCTGGTATTTCCGGTAGCCATCCTGCTGGCCTTCCTCGTCCTCGCCGCACTGTACGAGTCCTGGACCCTGCCGCTGGCGGTGATCCTGATCGTGCCGATGTGCATGCTCTGCGCGCTCGCCGGCGTCAAGCTCACCGGGGGTGACAATAATACCTTCGTGCAGGTGGGCCTGGTCGTGCTGATGGGACTGGCTTGCAAGAATGCCATCCTGATCGTCGAATTTGCCCGTGAGTTGGAACTGCAAGGCAAGGAAATCGTCGAGGCGGCGCTCGAAGCCTGCCGGCTGCGACTGCGCCCGATCGTGATGACCTCGGTCGCCTTCATTGCCGGCACGGTCCCGCTCGTACTTTCGCACGGGGCCGGCGCGGAGGTGCGTTCCGCCACAGGCGTCACCGTGTTCGCCGGCATGATCGGCGTGACCCTCTTCGGTCTATTCCTCACACCGGTGTTCTATGTCGGCCTGCGCATGCTTTCGGGACGCAAGCTGGTCAGACACGATGAATCGCTGGGGCACGAATCGTTGGCGGACGCATCTAGGCAGGTCGATAGTCCACAGTGAGTGCCCCGTGATGACTCACGGACACCCTGTATCTCTTCGCACTGCGGATCTCAAAGATATCGGCCATGAACGACCAGCAGGCTGCGGAAAAACTCGACGATTGCGTCATACGTCGCATTTCGCACACGGGCCGTCTCGCGTCAGAATCGCCCGCAGGATGCGCAAAAAGGCCGTCCAGCAAGGCCGCAGCGAACGAAGAGGCGAATCGTACTCGTGCCGTACGGTGAGCTTCTGAGCGATGCGAGAACGCCGCTGGCGGACTTTTTCCGCATCCTGCTAGCTCTGCTACTTTACTGCGACCTGAAGTGAATCCGCACGGTGAGTTCGCCGTCGACAGGATCGTCGCCTTTGAGTTGCGGGGCGAAGGTCCATTTGTTGAGCGCGATGATGCCGGCCACAGTGAGCTCACGATGTTTGGCCGGTTCCAACACGACCACGGTCACCTGCGAGTCCTTCGACACCAGCAGGCGCGCCTTCATCCAGTCATCGAGCGGCTTGCCGTCCAACGAGGCGGGAATGGCCGGCCAGGGCGTGGACTTCGGTACCGGCCCCGCCTGTTGATCCTTGTTCAGCGGCAAACCGTGCACATGCACTTCCGGCAATTCGATGATGTCCGCATCCAACGCATGGTCCGCCTCATGCGTCGCCTCATCTCCCGTCACGGCCGACGCCCCGACCGGCAACAGGCACACCATACCGATGGCTACCGTCGGCACGGTCAGATGTCGTATTGCATCGATGATGTTCGTCATATGCTCGTCCAAATTATTACAAGGTGATGATGCTCAAACAGGCCAGCCAGCAAGGCCGCAGTGTAGCAGCTTCTGATTCGCGCTTATACCGTCCGGTACTTCTGAGCAAGTTGCACTAACAGGCCATCCAACAAGGCGGTATGTTCCCCCAGTCGGAGGCAGATGCCCAACAAGGTTGTCCAGCAAGGCCGCAGGGAACTCGGCGACTGAGGCGTACCCTTGCGGTACGTCGCAGGGAGACGAGTGACTGAGAACGCCGCTGGCAACCTTGTTCGGCATCTGACCTAAAAGAACCACTGGCCGCGGAAGAAAAACGACCGTGGCATCCCCGCGTGCGACACTCCCAACCCGATACTCCCCTCTCCCTGATTGATGTAGTACCGTTGATCGAACAGGTTGACGATATCGAAGCCGAGCAGGAATTTCTGCCCTTCCCATGGCAACGGAAACACATGGGCAATCGAAAGATTGTAGATCGTGTAAGACGGGCTGTGGCTGGAATTCGTCTTGGCGTCCTCGTTCTCCGAGGTGCGCAGCCCTGAGGCAAACAACATCTGCCCCGTGAACGTCGTGCGCTCCAGCAGCCGGTAACTCACAATCGCCGAACTCGTCAGGGTCTGCATATGATCGCAGAACACCCCGCCCTGCGAATTGATGTCTGCAATCTCCTTGGCCTCCAGGAGGAAATGACCTGACTGCAATCCGTATCCCTTGCACTGTCCCCAGGCCACGTTGCCGCGCGCCGTGAGATTCTCGGTCAGTTGCAGTTTCAAGGCCCCGTCGATGCCCCGCTGCCAGCCGCGCTCGAACGCAAAATAGTTCAGCAACGGGGTCGTGCCGAACTGCCCGGCATCGGACAGGAAGTTGCTGAGCTTGTACCAGCCCGTAAATTGCAACGTGGCATAGCGGTTCAACGCATGGTAACTGCCGACCTCGAAGTAGTGCGCCCGCTCGGCGCGTACCGTGTTGTTGGTCACATCTTCCGGTTGCGCCCTGGTCCCGAGCGTATTGAGCTTGGCGAAGGAAATGGCTTCCAAATTCGGCGGCGTGAACATACGGCCGTAAAACACGTGGAACACGTTCGACGGATTGTACTTGTAGCTCACGCCGATGCGGGGGCTGACCTGGCCCTCGTTGCGTTGATATTGCACGATGTCCCCGCGAAGCCCGAGATTGAACGTCCACTGGTCGTTGGGGCTCCACTGATCCTGAATCCAGAACTCCTGACGATAGCCGATCTGGCGGTTGTCGGCATTGAGGCTCAACAGGTCGCCGGTCGGATTTCCGGCCCCGTCGTCCAAGAACGTGAACAGCCTGGTCTTGTTCACCGACTGGGTGCGATCGAGCTGGAACCCGGCTTTGATGAGGTGTTGCTTGCTGTGCACATAGGTGTAGTCGAAGCGTACACCCGTGGAATAGGCATTACGATCCTGATCGGATGCCGAAAACGGCTCGGCCGGATCGGCCGTATAGGCCAGCAGGTTCAGTGGATCGGTCTTGAACGTGGCACGCGTGTGTCGCATGTAACCCGACAGGCTGAAGAAATTGTTGGCGTTCACATCGTGCCGCCAAACCATGTGGCCGTATTGGTTGTTCTCCTTCTGGAATTCGTCGATCGCCTGCGAGCCGACGGGCGAAAACCCGGGCCGACTCCCTTGCAACAGCGGCAACATCTGCCCGCTCGGATCCAGTTCGCCGCCCGGCGCCGTGGGAATCTGATACTTGGCCACCGAATTCAGAAACAACCAGGTAAAGTTGTTTCTGTTGTCGTGCTGATAGTCTCCGCGGATGAAGGTTTGATTGCGCTCGCTCTGCCCGTGATAGACGGATCGGCCCAACGTCGGCGGCTCGATGCCCCGATTAGTGGCCGTGTGGCTGTTCAAAATATAGAACCGGAACTTTTCGCCGATCGTGCCGCCGTATTCGAAGGACGGATTGATGGTCTTGTTCGAACCGCCCATCATCTGCACCGACCCGAATGACGGCTTCGTGCCGCTCTTGGTCGTGATATCCAGCACCGCCGCCGCTTTGTTCCCGTATTGCGCTTCCATGCCGCCCAGGATGATGTCCGCCCGTTCCCAGGCCCGGGGACTGATCACATCCGAAAAAGTGGACGACACCGTGTCCGGAATCGGTACGCCGTCGATGCGGAGTTGCAGATTGGCATGGTCCTGGCGAATGTGCACTTGCTTGAGCGATCCGTAGACCGCGCTCGGAATCGTGAGGAGCACATCGTGGAGTTCATTGTTGTTCCCGCGCGGCAGGGCCTCGATCTCCTTACGGCTGAGCGCATAGGTTTCGCTGGAGGCTTTGTATTGAATGGGCGCCAAGGGAGACACGACTTCGAGCGCGATCTCCTGGGTCTTCGAGAGGGTCAAGGTCACCGGAGCGACCGGCCCGGCTCCGAGCTTCATAATGGCATATTCGCTGCGATACGTATCCTGAACCGCGCTCACCGAATAGGTTCCCTCGGACGGCAGATCGACGGAGAATTCTCCGGCCTCGTTCGCGACCGCCGCGCCCACAACCGTCCCTTCCTGGTCCTTCACCTCCACCGAGGCCTGGGGCACCCGCCGAAGGTCTTGGTTTTGCACCGTCCCGGTAATCGTTCGCCCCTTGGCAACCGCCGGCTCCTGCGCGAACACCGGCGAAAGACCGGGCGCAAGAGCCATCAACAACAATCCAAGACACAGTTGAGACACACGTCGAACCGACGACAGCATGCGAACCTCCCCCACAATAATTCCGCACAGGTCAGAGCCCGACACAACGCCGTGGCTGAGACGAAGCGGTGAAAGCCAAAATGAACGTAGCGATGGCGTTGAGGTTAGGTCAGGGGCGGCGCACGCGAGGTTCTGGTGGTCGCGAGAGACTGAGAACTGAGGATCGATCGATAGACAGGAGGTGGCGGAGCTTCCTCCAGGAACGAGCAGGGCGGCGGTGCGTCACCCACCAGCGAATGGCCGGTGTGATATTGCACCCACTGGCAGAGGTCGGTATCGGAATGCTCATGCCCGTCGTGGTCCGCTGCCGCCAGCTCGTGATGAATCTCCAACGCCGCGGCAAACGGCGCCATCGCGAGCAACATGCAGGCGAGGAACAGCGCGACGACCGAGCTGGATTTTCTCTGGGCGAAATGACGAAACATGACCGTCCGGGCCGACAGATTCGTGAGCCGTGAGTTGTAACAAAGGGACCCCATGAATGCAAGCCGATCCTCCACACAACCGTCCACACTGGACTTTATCCCATAAAATTCGATATGTTGTTGGGCAATCCTGAATCGACGCGTGAACTCGCCAGACCTTTCAAAGGGACAAGTATGAACAGGCCGATCGATAATCAACATGTCATAGAGATAAAACCGCTCCCCTCGCCCCGCGATGTCAAAACGCAGCTGCCGATCAGCGACGAGGTGTCCGAGCTGGTCTTCCAGACGCGACAGGCGATCCGGAACATCCTGCACGGCCGTGACATGGACCGGCTCATCGTGATTGTCGGCCCCTGCTCGATTCATGATCCCGATGCCGCCTATGAATATGCCGACCGCCTCAAGCCGGTGGCCGACGCCGTCCGCGACAAGCTCCTGATCGTGATGCGCACCTATTTCGAGAAGCCCCGTACCACGGTGGGCTGGAAGGGCCTGATCAACGACCCCCATCTGGACGGCACCTGCGATATTGCCCAAGGCATTCAGCTGGCCCGGACCATTCTCTTGAACATCAACGGCAAAGGCCTCCCCTGCGCGACGGAACTGCTCGACCCGGTCACCCCGCAATACATTGCCGACCTGTTGAGCTGGACCGCGATCGGCGCGCGCACGACCGAGAGCCAGATCCATCGCGAAATGGCCAGCGGCCTCTCGATGCCGGTTGGATTCAAGAACGGGACGGAAGGCAGCCTGCAAGTCGCCATCAACGCCATGATCACCAGCCGGAGCCCGCACCATTTTGTCGGCGTGAATGCCGACGGCATCACCTCTATCATCAAGACCACCGGTAACCCCGATCATCACATCGTGCTGCGCGGCGGCGGCGGACGCACCAACTACAGTGTCGAAGATATCGCCCGCGCGGAAGCGGCCGTCGCCAGCGAGGGCCTGGCCCGCGGCGTGATGGTGGATTGTTCGCACGACAATTCCGGCAAGAACCATCAACGTCAAGTGGAAGTCGCCGGAGAAGTCCTCAAGCAGTTCCAGCAGGGCCGCCGTTCCATCATGGGCCTCATGTTGGAGAGCCACCTGCAAGGTGGCCGGCAGAGCTGGGATCCCAACAAGGCCCTGACCTATGGCATGTCCATCACCGATTCCTGCCTGGCCTGGAGCGACACCGAAGCGTTACTCTATGGCATGGCCGAGTCGCTGGCCGCCAAAGCGGTGTAGTGGACCACAACGTGGCCTCTCCCCCCAATACTCGGACGGCTGCCTGTGATCTGAGAGGGGGACCTTCTTCTCGGGTCTTCCACCGACCGCACTCGCAGAGGTTGAGGCCCGGTCTTCGAGCTGGTGCCCTGCTCCGTCGCCCACATCAGCCGAATCCCGACAAGCCGCCCCTTCATGGCCCGATGAACCATCGACACCTCGACGCCCCTCGCGCATAACGTCATCTCAGAACCGCGCCGTCATCATGATCTCCACCGTCCTCGGGGCCCCGATCAGAACCTGACTGGGGTAGAACGGGTCCGCCCAGATCGCATAGGTCTTATCGAGCAAATTGCGGCCGCGCAGCATGAAGGTCATGTTCTTATACGGAACCGAGACCCAGGCGTCCGTGGTCATGTAGGCATTGAGCCGGACGCCGTTCACGTTATCCGCGTAGCGGTGGCCAACGTAGCGGAACGCGGCCCCTAGATCGAACGGCACCACACACGGTACCCGGTACACGCTCCATAGATTCACCATCACTTCCGGCACGTTCGGCGGCCGGTTACCGCCACGACTCGCGACGCTGCTGCCCGCCGACTCGGAGAAATCAGCAAACCGAGCTGATAGGACCGTAACGTTTCCCTGCAATCGCCAGGCATCGGTCGGCCGAATGGCGCCGCTCAACTCGATGCCCTTCGACGTCTGCCGCCCCACGTTCTGCGCCGTCGTCAGCGTCGTTTGTGTCAGGATGTTCTTTCGATAGATGTCGAAATAGGCCACGGTCCACTCAGCCCGGTTGTGCCACATCTGTCCCTTCGCGCCGACTTCCCACTGCGCACCGGTCGCCAAATCAAAATTCTCCGCCGCTCGCACGATGAATACATTGGTCCCGACCGGATCCGCCGCCGTGGCATACTGACCGTAGAGGGTCAAGGTCGGCAGCAGGTCATAGACCAATCCCGCTCGCCAGGTCGTCGGATTGAAGCTCCGTTCAAAGCTGGCAGTCGTATTGAAGACCCCGGCGGCATTGAAGAGTTTCCGGTCCAGATCGATACGATCATGCCGCATGCCACCGACTAGCTTGAGCGCATCCGTAATGTTGAATTGCTCTTCGACGAAGAGCGCGGCAGTCGTAATCGTCGTACGCTGCTCGGCCGAGGTGATCGACCCGAACGAGCCGCTCGGAATCGAAAGCGGATCGATACTGTCTCCCCCGCCAAAGAAACTGGGGCGGTTCAGATGCAGATGGCTGATTTCCACGCCGATCACAAACCGGTTTCCGTGTTCAAAGAGCCGCTCCTTGATCTGAGCCTCCAGCCGATCGCCGGCAATGTACTGATCATGCTGCACAAAGAACCGGTCCCTATCGATCAATTGCGTACCCGAATTGAACTGGTACGTCTCGGCGTTTTGCCAGTTACGCTCCGCCCTGTAGTAGTAGGCCTGATTGCGAAGTTCGAGGGTGTTCGTCGGCTGCCAGTTCGTCTTGAACTTCGTCCAGTAGGTCGTCGCACTCATGTCGGCATCGACAACATTGAAGTTCTGTCGGAGAATCCGGCCATCGATCGTCCGGCCGTCGTTGGTCGTGACAACTCCGTCGACCGCTGCGCCGGATTGCCCATCAACAGTTCCAATTGGTGATCGAGCAGGACAAGGGGCAACGGCAGCGTCAGCGCCAGATAGGCAAACAGGACGCACAAACGGATCATGAGGGTCGGAATGGACATCAGAAGAACATTCCCAGACTCAGACCGAGCGGCAACCCCAGACGTCGCAACAGCCGTTTCACCAGCCGCGTCCGCATGGCTTGCCGGACAGCCCGGCAGCGATGGCGCGCGCTGATCTGGAGCGCCGATCCTGTCTCCAAACTCTCCCCATCCGGCCGCACGACGTACCGTTCTCGCACCCGCCGCCGTTCCTGCATGAACAACCGTTCCACAAACTTCCGTTCATTCTTCCCGCACCACCGAAACTCGTGCTCAGACATCGTTTTCTCCTTGCGCCTGACTGATCGAGACGGGATCGCAACGCCAGACCGCCCCCCTCTCGTCAGTTAATAGGTCACCGAATACCCGATCGTGGCTGTGGTTCCTCGCCCCGCAACGTAGAAACTGTTGACAAACGACGTCTGGGTAAGCGGAGGGGCATACCGCCGATTCAGGAGATTCTCGACCCCGAACTGCAGGATACCGGGCCCAACCCTGACGGTACTGATCAGATCCACGAGGAAAAACTCCGTCATCGAGAAGGGATCGCCGGCGGGGTCGAGCCCCGACACGAAGGCTTGGGTCGAACGTGTGCGGCTCCCCGAGTACAGGACTTGAATGCGGTTGCGCCATTGCCATTGCGGGACGGTCAGGTGTTCGATGTACCCTGTCACTTTCTGCGGTTGAATGTTGAACCCATTGAGCGGGGCCCGCACATCGGGGTTGAATGCGATGGTCTGGTCTCCCTCCACGAATGTATAGGTACCTCCGATGCGCCACCCTTCGAAGGGCTCCACATCCAGCGTCGCTTCGACTCCATAGATCGTCTGCGGCGCACGCTGCAGGGTATTCGTGAATTGATCGAAATTGACGCCAAGCGGCGATTTGGAGAGATACCCGGAAAGCGAGGCCTGCACCGTGCTCCATTTGCCGCGGAGCCCGAGTTCGTAATTGCTCACGCGCTGAGGTTCGAGTGTTCCGAGCGCGGTCGAACTACCTCCCGACAAGACCTGATCGAGGATCCCCACCGGCACTGTAAACCCCTGGCTGAAGTTGAAAAACAGATCCACCGGGTCGCTCAGATGGTAGACCGCACCGGCATTGAACACCGGCGCGTCGAAGGCCACCGAACCGGCAGAAGTCGTGGTTCCAAGACTGTCAGTGAACGCGCTGCTGGAAATCGAAATCCGCTCATACCGCATCCCCCCTCGCACCACCAGAGCCCGGTGCGGACTCCATTCTCCCTGGACGAAGGACCCGATCGTCTGGAACACGCGCGACGGCAACAGGGGAGCCTCTCCGATCTTCCTGTACACCCGGCCTCCCGAGGCATCCAGCACTCCGGGATCATAGAGATGGTTGATCTGATCACCATGCTGACTGGAGAAATCCATCCCCCAGGTCACCTGCGGCTTCCCGTAGAACGGGAGCGGCGTCGTCACCTCCGCTCTCGTGCCAAGCACGTCGGTTTGCGGCGCGGAAACCAGGACCTGCGAGCCTCCGGTGAGCCGGTCGTCAAAGAAGGGATAGCGCACCTGCTGGCTCCGGTAATAGGCCTGAAGGTGCACCTGGCTGTCGAGCCACAGATGCGGGTGAGCATAGTCCACGCTGATCTGGGAATTCGTCAGCTTCGGCTGCTCATGGAGTGACAAGCCGGAGAGATACCGTGCAAAGGTCCGCGGGAGACTGTTGACCGCCGGGTCAGCCAAATGGTTCGTCTGCTGCCAGGTTTCTTTCCGGTTCAGCGTCACCTGCAGACGGTGCTGCCCGAAGGTCGCGCCGAACTTTCCCAGGATGTTGGACATCTTCGTATCGGCAAATCCGCCGATGGTGTTCAATCCCGGCATCGTCCGAGCGCCTCGGGCATCGTACATCCCTCCCTGACTCGAGAAACTGCCGACGACATTGAAATCGAACCAATCCTGTTTCCCCTGCCCTCCCTGGACGATCGTCCCGCTGAGTCCGCGCAACACGCGGGTCAAGGAGCCACTCCCCTGCATCTCGGTCGAGAAGCTCGTCTTGCCCTCCCCGGCCTGCTTCGTAATGATGTTGATCAGTCCACCGGTGGCCCCGTTGCCGTAGATCGACGTGGCGCCGCGAACAATTTCGATCCGTTCGATCGCACTCGGGTCGATATGGGTCAAATCCATTTCGATGATCGGACTGCTGAGCTGCGGCACACCGTCGATCAGCACGGCCACTCCACGGCCTCGAATGTTCTGCGTCACGCCCCAGGACATGTCGCCCAGCGCCATCCCGGGCACCAGCTTCGGGAGGATCTGCCCCAGACTTCGCCCCGGAGCGGCGAGCACCTGTTGCTGTATCTGCGCAGCCGTCACGATCGTCACCGATTCCTTTAAGGCTCCGACGGTCGTCACAGAACGCGTCGCTGAGACAAAGACCTCGGACGTCGTCAGTACCGGTATCTCACCGGATTCCTCCTCGCCCATCGATTCCTTGCCTGCGGCACGACTGACCTGCGGAGCCCCTTCGGCCTCGCGGCCCGGCTCAACGCCGGCGCCACTCACTGATCCGGCACCAACCAGGCACCAGCACACCACGACCATCACTCCCAGGCCCGTTCGTCGCATAGCCGAACAGGCCGGACTGACGGGCCCCCGGTGCTCACCGCCTCTGTCGCATGCCCCCATCACACGTTTCTTCTGCATGATTCCATCCTGTGTATCTGGCGAGACACGGTCGCTCCACCGGCCGCAGGAACCGGATCGACCATCCGCCGGCGGCCTTCCGTCTACTCCCGGAAGCACTCCGCAAAGACGCTGGCCCTCCGCTCCCGCGCGTTGCCGCGCATTGATCAAGAGATGAACCGTACGCAGCGATCGCCGCCGACACTGAGATCCTTCGCCGGAAGTCACCTGTACCGGTCCTCCAGACTGTTGTCTGTGGAATGACTTGAGAGAGGCCGAACCTTCGCAGCACCTGCACGCTGCCTGGTTGACGTCCGACCTGCTGATGAACAGCACAACCGTCAGACGAGCGGTGGGCCGCGACTGAGACCGGACTTGCGAAAGAAAGTGAGCGAGGGGTTCGGATGAGTTTGGTAGACCAGGGAGACCGGAAAATTCCTGGCCTCAAGCAAGGGCCCGCACTCAGACAGGCCGGACTCTGCCGCATGGTCGAGCCAGGCGTGGTCGTCGAGGGCCCCGTGGGCAGGGTCTCCCGTCAGGACACCCAGCTCATGGTCGAGCAAGACCATCGGCAAGGCCAGGGCCAGCGTCAGGTACAGGGGCAGGATGAGGATGATGGCTCTACAGGCACGGCCACGGATCATGAGGATTTCTTCTCCGATGAAGCATCCTGGCCGGGGATAGGACCATGGCCGCAGCCCTGGATATTGAGGCCTCCGCCAAAGATGTTCTTCACGGTCGCCGGAGGCGCGTGGGACCCGGCCGGGACATCGGCCATCGCGACGCTGCGCGCGACAAGACCAACCCCGGCCGAAAACAGCGACGGAATGCGTTCCAACGGAGCCCGGCATATCACGCAACTCGTGACAGGACCGTCGCTCATCGATTGCCAAAATGCGAATCGCTGCGGACAGTCAGCCGGCCCCCGGCATTCGCGCGTCTGGTATTCATAAATCGGCATGATGACTTATCGTTTCTCCTTGTGCGTCGCATGCTGGCGGCAGCGCGCGCAGTATTTCTTCAACTCAATGCGATCCGGGTCATTCTTCTTGTTCTTCGTTGTCCAATAGACCGACATGCCCGGCGTCTCACAACCGGTGCAAGCCAATGCCACGATCTCACGCATGATGTCGTCCTTTCTTGATTAGTAGTCTGCGGAAACACTCGATGATTGCGTCATAGGTCGCATTTCGCACAGGGGCCGTGTCGCGTCAGAATAGCCCGCAGGATGTGTAAAAAGTCCGTCCAGCAAGGCCGCAGCGAACGAAGAGGCGAATCGTACTTGTGCCGTACGGTGAGCCTCTGAGCGATGCGAGAACGCCGCTGGCGGACTTTTCCCGCATCCTGTTAGAGCGTCTGGCCGCCCGCCCGCAGATCCGCCACCACGCGCGCCAGCCCCTTCTTATCGATGATTCTCATGCCGCGGGTCGAAACGGTCAGCGTGATCCAGCGGTTCTCATCCGGCAGGAAATACCGCTTCCGCTGAAGGTTCGGCAGAAACCTCCGCCTCGTTCGGTTGTTTGCATGACTCACGTGGTTCCCCGACATCGGCTTTTTTTCCGTCACCTGACAATAGCGTGCCATCAAGCCCTCCTGTGCTTCCGTTCATGTCCAGCCGCCTTATGCGCCGGCCGACTCCAATTCCTGATCGGTCGCCTGTCGCGGGAATGGATCCGCCGCCGCGCTCCACGCGGCCAAACCCGCTCGCCATTCCTCGTGCGTCAACAGACATTCGTCGAGCATGGAGGTGAGCGAGATCTGGTCCATATTCCGTCCGATCACGACCAATTCCTGCGTTCGATCGCCGAACTCGGGATCCCATCCGCCTTCAATCCGCCGATGCTCCGCTTCGCCGTCCGGCCATTCCGTTTCCGGGATCGCGGCATACCAGCGCCCGATCCACCGCACCGAACCGGCCCCACCGGCTTGCGACCAGAGGCCGATCAGGTCTGGCCTCGATGCAATCCAAAACAATCCTTTGGATCGGAGCACGCCCGGCCACGTCAGTTGCATCGCATTCCACCAGCGTGTCGGATGGAACGGCCGCCGCGCCCGGTAGACGAAACTCGTGATCCCGTATTCATCGGCTTCCGAAGACTCCTCGCCGCGCAGTGCCTTCATCCAACCCGCCGCCTGACTGGCCCGCTCGAAATCAAAGCGCTTGGTGTCGAGCAACGCCGCCAGCGGAACACGTCCTTGCTCGACACGGAGGATACGAGCCTCCGGATTCAACTTCGCAAGGATTGCTTCCAGCGTCGCCAATTCTCCCGAGGACACCAGATCCGTCTTATTGACGACCAGCACATTGGCAAATTCAACCTGATCGATGAGAAGGTCCGTAATCGTTCGCTCATCCTGCTCGCCGAGCGCCAATCCGCGCGCCGCCAGATCCTTCGCCTCCTGATAGTCTTTCAGGAAACTGGCCGCATCGATGACGGTGACCATCGTATCCAATCGGGCCACCGTCGAGAGGCTTCGTCCGCCTTCGTCCTGGAATTGAAACGTTTCCGCCACCGGCATCGGCTCTGAGATCCCGGTCGACTCGATCAGTAAGTAATCGAATCGCCCCGCCTCCGCCAAACGCGCCACCTCTTTGAGGAGGTCCTCACGCAAGGTGCAGCAGATGCAGCCGTTGCTCATTTCGACCAATTTCTCGTCGGTTCGACTCAGCGCCGCGCCCCCCTGCTCGACCAGCGTGGCGTCGATGTTCACCTCGCTCATGTCGTTGACGATCACCGCTACACGCAACCCTTCCCGGTTGTGCAGGACATGATTCAACAACGTCGTCTTCCCTGCCCCTAAAAATCCCGACAGGACCGTCACCGGCAAGCGGCGGTCCTGGGAGTTCTGCGTTCTCGTGGTCGCCATCCTTCAACTCCTTTCATTCCGGATCCGTTTCATCCTCGCGCGATCCCGTCTCTTGCGTCGCCCGCTCGAAGGGGTCGTCGAATCGGCGCCAGGCCTCCTCGCCGAGCAAGAGTTCATCGGCGGTCAGCAGACACTGCGTCAGCCGCGCGAAGAGCGAGTCCTGATCGGCTCCATACCCGATGCACGCCAGTTCCTGACGCCGATCTCCGAACTCGATCGTCCAGTGCGAATTCAGGCGGCGCAGGAAGGTCTCGTTGGTCGGCCACTCTGGCTGCGACGTCGCCACCCACCACTGCCCCACCCATTCGAAATGCCGGCTGCCGGCTGTCTGCTCCCAGGAGAAGCAGCGGTCCGGCTGCGAGGCCAGCCAGAAATACCCCTTGCAACGCAGGACGCCCGGCCAGTCCTCCTCGATACACCGCCACAACCGTTCCGGATGAAACGGGCGGCTCGCGCGGAACACCCCCGTGCTCCATGCTTGTAATGGTTCGGGCTGAACATCGGCCTGGTCGATCAACTTGGCCCAGCCAGGCTGGAAACTGATGCCGTATTCCGCCCCGTCCCTGCGGGCCAGAATGCGCGCTGCCCGCTTCACCCTGTCGGCAGCCAACAGGACTTCCGCCTCCGGATTCAGATAGCGGAGAAGCGTGATGACCCGTTCACGGCAGTCCGCGTCGATCGCGGCACTCCGATTGAGAGCGATCAATGAGCAGTGCTCGATCTGCTCCACCAGCAGCTCCGAGAGCACCCTGGTATCGTCTTCGCCGCCACTCATTCCCCGCTCCCTCAACGCGTCGGCACTGCGAGCGCCTTCCCAGACGGTCACGGCATCCACCACCGTCACCAACTGCTCCAGTTGAGCCAGCCCGGCGAGCGGCTCCTCATCCGCAATCGCATCATTGAAGACCGCCGCCGCCATGGTCGGTTCGACCAGACCTGAACATTCCACGATCAATCGATCGAATCGACGCATACCGGCGATGGACAGGATCGCGTCCGTCAGTGCCTCGCGAAACGAACAGCTCACGCATGACCGCATCAACTCGGCCAATGACTCCCCCAACGAGTAGATGTCTATGGCTTGACCGGTCCCGTCGACCGCCGCCCACTCATGTTCGCTCCGGTCGTGGAGGAGCAACGCCCATCGTCCGCTTCCCCGTTCGGCGAGCAACTCCCGAATCACCCTGCTCTTTCCCGCTCCTGCACATCCACATACCATCGTGACCGGCAACGGACGCGATGGGATCTGTTCAGTCGACATGGGTCACCTCCGGCACCTTCCGACTCCGAGCTCACACCCCATGGTCACCAACTTGACTTGCGTACGCCGGGAATCACCCCCTTCAGCGCCAACAACCGGAAATCGATGCGCGACATACCGAATCGTCTCAGGTAGCCACGCACCCGACCAGAAATCCCGCAACGGTTCCGGACCCGCACCGGAGACGCATTGCGCGGCAACGCATTCAACCTGTGCTGAGCCTCCTGCTTCTCTTCCTGACTACTGGCCTGATCCTTGATGACCGCTTTCAAAGTTCCGCGTTGTTCGGCATACTTCGCCACCAACTGCTTGCGCTTCTCGTTTCTCAACTGGCTGCTCAATTTAGCCATGGCTCTCTCCTCATTGGTTGATCGACCGGTTCTGCTCCAGACTACGATCCCTCCGGCCCCGCAAACGGCAACAGTGCCATATGACGCGCCCGCTTGATGGCCTGCGCGATCACCCGTTGCCGCTGCAAACTGTTGCCCGTCATTCGCCTCGGCAACATTCTTCCCCGTTCGCTCAGAAATCTCCGCAACCACTCGACATTCTTCCAGTCCACCGGCGTGGTGTCGTCGATGACTCGACGCCGTCGTTCAGGTAACATTCCTCCCCCTTTCGTCGATCCTCGGAACTACACCGATCGAAACCACGTTTCACACTTCAAATCCTGCTCATCGAATTCCTCCGTGCCTACCCTGATCCATTGGCTCTGCTGCACGGTAAAACACTGCCGACAGGTCTGGTCGGAGAACGGCGAGAGTCCCAGTATCCAGTCGCGCGAGAATTCCCCCTGATACTCTTTGGGGAGAAACGCAAGAAATCCCGACGCTGGCGTTGCAAGCGATTCAGTCATCGTGCTCCTCATAGTCAATCGTTCATCACAGCGTTTCAGAACGCTGATATACAGTCATCCCGGCCACCAAGGTCCGTACGACCTGCCCCTTCAGCACCCTGCCGGCAAACGGTGTATTGCGGCTTTTGGATCTGAACCGTTCGGGATCCACCGTCCAGGACGTGTCAGGATCGATCAGCGTGACGTCGGCAGCGGCACCCGGCTCGAGCGTGCCTTTCTGCAGCCCAAGGACCGCAGCGGGAGCGCTGGTCAAACGAGTGATCGCCTGCTCCAACGTCAATCGTCCCTGCTGGACGAGGCCCAGGGTCAATCCAAGAGCGGTTTCCAAGCCAACGACGCCGAAGGGTGCTCGATCCATCCCCCGCTGTTTTTCATATTCCGCGTGCGGGGCATGGTCCGTCGCGATCGCGTCGATGGTGCCATCCGCCAATCCCTCGATCAACGCGGTACGATCCCGCTCACGTCGCAATGGTGGATTCATTTTGGCATTGGCTCCATAGGTCGGTACCGCTTCGTCGGTCAGGGTAAAATGATGTGGGCATACTTCTGCCGTGATCCGCACTCCGTCCGACTTAGCCTTGCGCACCATCTCGACTCCGCCTGCCGTGCTCAGATGTGCGACGTGCAGTCTGACACCGGTGTCCCTTGCCAACCGGATGTCGCGGGCGATCATTCGGTACTCCGCATCACCGGGCATGCCCCGCCATCCCATGGCCCGAGACACCGGCCCGTCGTTCATGCATCCGCATCCCGATGACCTCGTGTCTTCGCAATGGTCGATGACCGGCATATCCAATTCGGCGGCAGACTGCATCGCCCGCCGCATGATCTCCTCGCCCGTGACGGGCCGGCCGTCGTCGGACACCGCTACACACCCGGCTTGTTTCAGTGCGAGAAAATCGGCGAGTTCGCGGCCCGCCGACCCCAGCGTGATGGCTCCGATCGGATAGACATGGGCCGAAGCGGTGGTTTTCGTCCGTTCGATGATCCAAGCAGTCACAGCGATGTCATCGTTGACCGGATTCGTATTCGGCATGCAACAGACCGTGGTAAACCCACCCGCCACCGCGGCGGCAGTTCCGGTGGCAATCGTCTCCTTGTATTCAAACCCCGGCTCCCGAAGGTGTGCGTGGAGATCGACAAAGCCCGGCACCACCAGCAATCCCTCTGCATCGATCCTGGCGGCGTGCCGTAGATCAGTACGCCTGGCCAGCCCTGCCTGCACGGCCATGACCCTTCCTTCGTCGATCAAGACATCGGCCTCGCCCACGTAATGGCCTGGATCCAATACCCGTCCGCCATGGACTAAGATCATGAGTGACGGCCGATCGCGTTCCGCTCGGCCGTCATCAGACACCGAGCGGCGTCCCGCAGGAACTGAGTCACTTCGACCGACCTCATCTGATCCGTCGGTACCTCGCTCTTCAAGAACACTCCCGCTCGCAGGAGGAACAACCCATGCGCAATACGATGGTGCCCCTCCACGCCGACACCGAACGCGGTCACGAACGCCTCACGACTCGCCGCATCCGCAGAGCACAACGAATAGCCAGCAGCCTGGATGTCCGGATGGAACTGATCGACCTCCTGCCAATGGCTCTCGTGATCCGCCGAGACGTGCACGATTCGCAGCTGTTCGGATAGAGCACGGCCTCGTTCCTCCAAATCGACGATCTGTGAGAGGCAGGCATGCTTGTGAATGTTCGGAAGGGTCGAGACCAGGATCACGCCTCGGCAGAGATCTTCGGCCGTGAGCGGACGGTCCGTACGCCTGGCGGCCGGAACCACGAACTCTCCCCAAAGCCGCTCTCCGGGTGCGGGGACGATTCCCGTTAAATGGATGGTCTGCGTGCCCAGTTGCGCCTGCCTTCTCGTCGAGTCCATGCCCGCCTCCTCGCCATCAATGCGGCAACATCGTGAGCGCCCCGATTGTGACCATTCCTGCAATCATCATGGCAAACTGCCACAGGCCCTTGGCGGCGCCGACACGCCCGTGCAACCCCGGCACCAAATCCGCGAGGCCGATGTAAAGGAAGCTGGCAGCCGCCACGCTGAGCGCGTAGGGCACAATCGCGTCTGCATACCCGAGCCCCCCATAGGCGATCACCACCCCGACGAGGGTGCCCAACCCCGAGACCGTGTTCCAGAAGAACGCCCGCCAACGTGAAAAGCCGCTCGAGAGGAGAATCGTGAAGTCGCTCAATTCTTGTGGCACTTCATGCCCCAACACCGCCAACGTCGTCACCAATCCCAGACCCGGCGAGGCCACACAGGCGGCACCGATGGCGATCCCGTCCGCCATGTTGTGAACCCCGTCTCCGATCAACACGAGCATCCCGGTCTTCTTCGCGATCCCATGGGCGTGACCATGGTCATGCCCTGAAGCATGCGGCTCGTGGCCCGACTCGTCTCCGTGCGCATGCCGCCAGATCACCGTCCACTCCAGCACGAAAAACAACACCAACCCGGCCAGCAAAGAGACACCCACTTCAAGAATGGGAATATGTTCCAGCGCTTCGGGAATGAGACCGATGATCGCGGTGGCTAACATCGTCCCGGTCGCGTAACTCAGGAGGTACGGCATCGCGCGGTGCCGCCATCCATCGGGGATGAACAGCACGAGACAGGCCGGGATCAAGGCACCCAGACTTCCGAGTAGCCCCATCAGAACGACAAATCCCCAGGTCGGCTCGGCGGGGACCATCATGCGAATGCCCTCCAACCCCGCATGCCCTGTAAGATGAACGCGTTATGCGTCGACATGCGGTTTCTCTTCCTTTCGTACTCGAGGCAGCAGCTCCGTCAGGTTGCAGGGTCGGTGATCGAGGTCGAGCTGCGGCAGGATGATCTGCTCCATGCCGAGCCGGCAGGCCCCCGGACTCCCGGGAAGCAGAAACACAATCGTGTCTCCACACACGCCGGCATCGGCCCGCGACTGAATTGTCGAGGTACCGATTTCCCCATAACTCAACCAGCGAAACAGTTCACCGAACCCGGGAATCGGTTTGGTGAACAGGGAGCGAACGGCATCCGGCGTGACATCGCGTTGCGTGACGCCGGTTCCTCCCGTCACGATCACGAAGTCGACCGTGGGATCGGCAACCCAAGCGGCAATCGTCTCGCGAATCGTTTCGAAATCGTCCTTGCACAACTGTCGGTCGGCGAGGCGGTGACCTGCCTGGGTCAGTCGATCAACGATCGTGTCGCCGCTCCGATCCGTCTCCGGCGTCCGACTGTCCGACACCGTCAGTACCGCCACCGCCACCGCCACCGGCGCCCCGGCCTTCGTGATGCCCGTCATGATTCGGCTTCCCTTCCTTCCGTGAGCGCGTCCTGCAGCACCGCGTTCAAGTGTCTGGCTTCCGAGAGCCGCACGCTCCACCTCGTGCTGCTCTCCCGGTCGCCGACCTCATCCAGCAGATGCCGTATCGCATCTGCCAAAGCCGCCGCTTCCGCCGAATGCACCAGACAAGCAAGGGACACCTCTTCGGCGTGCGCCAGGTCCCAGGCTCGTTGATACAACACCACCAGCGGCAACATGGAGGCCGTTCGGCCGTCTCGGATCTGGGCTGTATCCAGCGCCAGTTCCCCTGCCCGCAACTCCGGCCGCTCCGGTATCAGGCGAGCCCCGTCCATCTGATTGTCATCCATCACCACACCTCATGTTGTGAGAGCTCGATCACCCGCGTCTTGACCACCCCCCGCTCCCCGAACGACACGCGGCGGCGCAGCGGCATCCAGATGCCGCTCACCTCCAGATACTCGTTGACGTAACTCTCCATCCCCACGACCGATTGCCCATCATCGTTCAGCGTCACGTGCGCCCGATACCCGGCAAACGAGGCCGGCCACTTGTACATGCGGCTGTGCGCATCTTTCACCAGCAGGCGCGCAGCCGGATCATCGACCAAGGCTTGTCCTTTATTCTCCACCGGCGTCATGACCGTCCCTCCCTCATTGCGACACTCGCTTTCCGGCCGGACGACGACGCACCACCCGCCGCCGCGGCCACACGAGACAACGCTCCAACCCCTCCAGAAATCGCTGCCACGCCACCCGCCGGCCGATCACCACAATCTTCTCCTGCGACTGCTTCACACCCTGGTACGGCGAAATCGATAACGATCCCATCACCCACTGCACCTCCTGCATCCCCTGACGCCCTTGAACTCTGACGTATCCCTTCAGGCGCACCACGGAACGTTGATATCGCCTCAACCAGCGCCCCAGCCGATCCGGCTCGAACGGACGCAGAATCTTGAAGCTGCCGCTCTGGTATCCCGCCGTTGAGTCCTTGATCGTACCGGTGACTATCTGCGCCACGCGCCTTCTCGCCGGCCGCTCCAACAGCCGGTCGATCGGGACATCCGCATGTATCGCCCTGACAATGCGGGCTGCGGGATTGACCGATCTGACTCGCCGCTCGACGAGTGCGGCCTGCCGGTCGTCGATCTGGTCGAGTTTGTTGAGGACGACCGTATCGGCGTGTTTCAGATGATCGTCCGCCGCCGGCCAGTACGCGCCGAGCGCCAGGAATCGCGGCGCGTCGACCATCACGATCACCGAGGCCAACCGGGCCGTAGCTGAGTGCTGCGCCATGGCCTTCTCAACGCCGACCACCACCTGGCCGGTGTCCGCCAAGCCGGTGGTCTCGACGAACAGCGGAGCACCCTGCGTCTTTTTCAGAAGATGGCCGACCTTCTCGGTGAATGCTCCCGACAGGTCGCAGCAGATACACCCGCTCAGCAAGGACTGTAGCTCGATGTCGTTTGACCGGGGATGGTCATGCAGGAGAGCCCCGTCGACATCGACTTCCCCGAACTCGTTCATCAGCACGGCCGGTTTGATGCCACGCTCCAACTCATGGGCCAACGCCCGTTTCAGCAGCGTCGTTTTCCCGCTACCCAGAAAGCCGGCGATCACATAGATCGGGGAGCCGGTTGCTCTGACTCGCGCGGCCTTAGTGGACATGATGCGGATCCCCTCCTGATGCCAGTGCCTCGACATCCGATTGAGTCACCTCAGCGGCCGTTTTGTGGAGCTTGTGCTGGGTGGTCTTCCCCGGCCCTTCGAGCACCGCGAGGACGGTTTCGATCGGCGGGCAACCAGGTTCACGACACTCCAATTCCGTCACCATCACCGTCGTGTCGTCGGGCAGCGCCCAAGTCGTACGCACTCAGCTTTTAATGCGCTCCGCTTGTTCCGAATCGATCGTGCGGCGTCCTCCGAACAAGTTCATCTTCAGCCTCCGATCCCTTCCACCGAGTACAACGACACGACCCCGTCGTTGGTGCCGGTCGCCAGCCAGGCACCTTTCGGGCTCCAGGCGACCGAGGAAAGACCACCCGACTTGTTCACTTCCTGGCTGAGAATCGGCTTCGTCGTCTGCGGTTCCCAGATACAGAGGAGACCCTCTTCACCAACCGTCGCGACGAGTGACAGGTTGGGATGACAGGCGATCTCCTGAATCCATCCCAGGTGCCCCTTGAACAACCGGCCGCCGGTCCCCTCGAATTTTTTCATGCTCCAAGCGACGAGGGCTGGGCCGGAGGCCGTGAACAGATTGAGCCCGTTATGGTCGAACCTGACCGAGGTCACCTTCATCGGATAACCGGACATGTGCCAGTTCTGCTCGCTGTCCGTGCGAAACAAGTGGACAGAACCGTCGAGAGTTCCTGAGGCCAGATATTCTCCGCTCGGACTGACCGCGAGGGACAGTAACGCGCCGTCGTACGGGAACGGCCGCACCGGTTTGTCCCTCCCCACTTTCCAGAGCCACGCACCTCCATAGCAGGAGGAAATAACGCCGCCCCCACTCGGCATCCAAGACAGCGCCGACACTGTCGTTTTGTGCGCCGGTACATCCGCAACCAGCTGCGGGCTACTCGCCGCATCCACACCCCAAATCCGGAGGCTCTTCCCTGCCGACGCCGCCAGAAAGCGCCCGTCTGGAGACCAGGCCAGATGTTCGACCCACGAACCCTGCTCTCCCACGGGAAGCACGGCTCTCTCCGCGCTTGCATCGAGGCCCCAGAGCCGGACGACGCCATCCTGCCCACCCGTTGCCAATTCGCTCCGGCTCGGATGCCAGGCGAGCGTGAGAGCCGACCGGTCATGGCCTCTGAGATCGCCGATCGGTTCCCACGTAGGCACCTGCCAGATCGATACTTGTCCCGATGCGGAACAAGACGCCAACCCGGTGCCATCTGCAGAGAACGCCACCCGATTGATGTAATCGCCGAGAGTGGCATACCCCACCGACCCCAACGTGATGACCGCCTTCGACTTGGCTAGACGAGGCATGACCGAAATCCTTTCGTCAACGCCGCGCGGTCGAGGTCTTTCCCGATAAACACCAGTTGGTTGCTGCGGACTTCCCCCTTCTTCCAGGCTCGGTCCGCCTTGCCGTCGAACAACATGTGGACCCCCTGAAACACGAACCGCTGGTCTCGTCCTTCGACGTTCAGGATGCCCTTCATCCGGTAGATCTTCGTTCCCATCGTCGAGAGCACCTCACGAAACCAGTCGTTGACCTTCCCCTCATCGATCATTCCCTCTTCGACCAGCGCCACAGAGAAGACGCTCGGATCGTGTTCGTGAGCGTCTTCGCCCAGAAAACTCGGATCGATCTCCAGCTTCCGGCTCAGATCAAACGCCCCGATGTTCAACAACCGGTTGATCTCCACCTGCGCATCCCTCGTCCGATGAATCTTTGCCATGACGTTGATCGCCTTGATTCGAGCCTCGAGCCGGTCGACCTCGGCCGACGGCACCAGGTCGATCTTGTTGAGCAGGATCACATCGGCAAAGGCGATCTGCTCTTTGGCTTCCGGACTCGTGTCGAGGTGTTCCCAAATATGTTTCGAGTCGATGACGGTGACGATCCCGTCGAGCGACAACCGCCGTTTCATCTCATCGTCCACAAGGAAGGTCTGGGCCACCGGCGCAGGATCGGCCAACCCTGTCGTCTCGATCACCATGTAGTCAAACCGGTCCTTGCGCTTGAGCAGGTTGCCGATGATCCGGATCAAATCGCCCCGCACCGTGCAGCAGATACAACCGTTGTTCATCTCAAAGATTTCTTCGTCGGCGCCGATGACGAGTTGATTGTCGATCCCCACTTCGCCGAACTCATTCACGATGACCGCCACACGCTTGCCGTGCTCGGTCGTCAAAATTCGATTCAGCAAGGTCGTCTTTCCTGCCCCAAGAAATCCCGTCAGAACCGTCACGGGAACGGGCGCCATCAGGTCGGTAGCCATACTCACCTCCAGTGAATGAAAACCCTCAACAGAGCGCGCACACCATGCACGCCTTCTGCAGGAGAAGACCGAGCGCTGTTCTTCCGGGCGAAGAACAACCCAACCCCTTGAGCTCCTGCCCCACAGGAGGCGCGAGCAGGCAGCAGCCCGGTCTTCCCCTGCACAAGACGCGTGAGGGGGACCATCGGCACAACGAGACGAGTGTTAGAAAAGGATGGGAGGACCGCGGACGGAGACGTGAGAGAGCACAGTGGAACGGTGCGGAGTCGTAAAGACGAATGAGACGGAGGTGATGATCTGCACCAGCGACACGGGAGGCGCGCTGGAGTGTAGGCCGGTGCTCGCCGCGTGGTCCAGCCAGGCGCAAGCATCCCGGTCTGAATGTTCATGCGAGGAGCCGGCCGCAAATGTATGGTCGAGTAGCAGCGGCTGGAGAGCGAACACCAGCAGGACATACAGGGCCACAAGAGCCCATCGCTTCCCAGCTGTCGAAAGATCGGTCATCGACATTGCGGACACCAGCCGAAAAACTCCAGGGAATGGCCTTCTACCGCAAACTTGGTTTGGGCTTCGACAAGTTGCGTGAGTTTCTTGAGCGGGCACAGCATGAGATCGACGATCCGACCACACCCGCGACACTGAATATGATGATGGTGCTCCCGCCCATGCCGCACCTCATACCGCATCTGCCCCTCGCGTAACCCCACTGGATCGACAAGGCCCAGTTCCTGGAGCATGGTCAGATTCCGGTACACAGTGGCAAGATCCATGTGCGCATGGGCCTTCTTCAATCGTACGTGCACCTCAGCCGCGGTGACTGGAAGCGCGGTCGATTCCAGGATGGCCAGGATTGCCTGCCTGGGCTTCGTGAGCTTTTTCCCGCCGGCCTTCAGACTGTCAGTGATTGAATCTGCCATCTCATTCTCGCAGTGTTGCAATTGATTTGCATTTAACACTCATTATGAAACCTTGTCAAGCAGGCAGGTTCGGCAGTCGTCACTACATCAAGAACCATGGTAGGATGCGCCCATGCTGATCGATACCCACACCCATCTCGATGATGCGCGTTACGAATCCGACCGCGAGGCCATGATCGCCCGTGCGCGTGAGGCCGGCGTAGAATCGATGATCACCATCGGCTGCGACCTCGCCACCAGTCGATCGGCGGTCGCGCTCGCCAACCAGTACCCCTTCGTCTATGCCTCAATCGGGGTTCATCCCCACGAAGTCAAACACGTGGAGGACAGTTGGTACGATGAGTTCCGGAAGCTGGCGCACGACAAGAAGGTCGTGGCCTACGGCGAGATCGGCCTCGATTACCACTACAATCATTCGGACCCGGAATTGCAGCGCAGGCGTTTTCGCGAACAGATTCAGCTGGCGCGTGAGTTGAGCCTCCCGGTCATCATCCACACCAGGGAAGCGCAGGACGATACCATTCGCATTCTGAAGGAAGAGCGAGCCTCAGACATCGGCGGGGTGTTTCACTGTTTTTCAGGAGATGCCTGGCTGGCGAAGGATGCGATCGAGTTGGGATTTTATCTGTCATTCTCAGGCATCCTGACCTTTCAGAACGCCACCATGCTGCGCGAGATCGCCAAGACGGTTCCGGCGGATCGGCTGCTCATTGAAACCGATTGCCCCTACCTCACGCCGGTCCCGCATCGCGGCAAACGCAACGAACCGGCCTTTGTGAAATATGTGGCCGAACTGCTGGCGACGATCACCGCCGACAATGCCCCCCTGACCGCTGAAGACGTGGGCCGCCGCACCAGCGAGAACGCCCACCGCCTGTTCAGAATTCCCTAAGCTGATGGTTTCGTTTACGTTGTGACTTCGGCAGCTTGAGGGGATTCCCGCCCTTGTCTTTGGATCGCTTCACGTGATCGAGATCGCCGCGATCCAGCTCTTTAAAGGCGACGGTCGACAAGCTGGACGACCTATCTTTTAGTTTGGCGCGAAACTCCGCCGCCCCGATGACGAAGGCACCGGCCGCCCGGGCGGAATTGACCACTTCATGATCCGAGGACACCACCGCGCAGTCCCTGCCATAGAGTCGGGCGAGGCGTTGAATGACCTGATCGGCGCGTTCGCCTCGTTTTGAATAGACGACTTCGACGCCGGATTGAAATTCACGCTGTTCCGCACCCAGCCCGCCCTGCCAACCGTCGAAGACCACGGTAATCGCATGGCCTTTTCTCTGACGGTACCCGGCCAGGTTCTTCAGAAGCGTCTCGCGCGCCGCCTCCAGACGGCCGGAACCAGCCGGGAGAGCCATTCCGGCGCTGCCCACAAGGTTATACCCATCGACAAGAAGATGTGTTGCCATCTACAATTATGTGGTTTGAGGCCTTTTGTTGACATTACCATAAACATCTGAGAAAAGGCCTAGAGGGTATCCTATCGAGAGGAGTTCCGGTTCGTGTCCCATGTCGTCTCCTTGGTCCGTCACTTTCTGACGCTCGCGTTCGCCTGCGTCCTGTTCGGCGCGGGAACCTCATCGGGTGGCGAGATCCAAACCGAGCCCTCCTGGCCGACGGTTCCCCAGGTTGCCGCGGAAGAGCCCTCCCCCCGTTTCCTCCTGGTCAAGCAAGAGCGCGCCGGGGCATCCCGTTATCCGATCATCGTCCGAGACTTGCGCACCTGGTCCACCGCCGATGGCACACGCCTCGTACTCGACCTGAATCACAAGACGTCCTTCTCCGAAACGCATTTACGCAACCCCGACCGGGTGCTCATTGAGGTCAACAACGCGATCCTCGGAAAATCCTCACGGCAGCGCGTCTCGGGGGGGACGATTCCGCAATCGTTTCAAATAGCCCAAAGCCGCCCGCGCGTCGTCAGCATCACGCTGACGCGTAGCCAACACTCCCGTTACAAGGTGTTCTCGCTCGACAATCCTGACCGCCTCGTCATCGATATTACGCAGCGTCCAAAAGATCAGATCCGGCAGATCGGCGAGACCTCGGCGACATCGCCACAGGCCCCGGCCGTCTCCTTGCCGACTCCGCCGGCGATTCCAAGCCCCACCGTCACGGAACCGGCTCGCCCGGTTGCGCCCAAGCCGGCAAACCCGGTCCAGACGATCGTCATCGATCCCGGGCACGGAGGCAAAGATCCCGGCACCATCGGACACCATGGCACGACGGAAAAAGAAGTGACCCTGAAGGTCGGCCTGCTGCTGAAATCCTTGCTCAGCACCTTGCCGAATACACGTGTCCTGATGACCCGCGAACACGACGCCTTTATCGAACTGGAGGACCGGGCCAAATTTGCGAACGGCAAAGACGCGGATCTGTTCATCTCGATCCACGTCAATTCACACCCGCACAAGGGCGTCCGTGGTCTGGAGATCTACCATTTCGGCGAAGCGAAGGATCAGCGCGCGCTGGAAGTGGCCGCGCGAGAAAACGGCACGCCGTTGAACAATACCGGGGTGGGCTGGGAATACATCGTCGCCGACCTCCTGACATCCAAGAAAATCGAACACTCCCAGGAACTCGCCTGGACCGCCAAGCAGGCGATGGTCACGAATCTCAACGGTCGTTACAGCACCATCGACCACGGAGTGAAGACCGCGCCATTTTACGTGCTCCGCTTCACCACCATGCCCAGCATTCTGGCCGAGATCGCCTTCATGTCGAATCCCGCCGAGGAAGAGCAGATGCGGTCACAGCCCTTCCTGGCACACATTGCGGAGTCGATTTTCGAAGGGGTCAAGACCTACCTCCACACCAATCCCCCCAGATGACAGGCGCCTGCCGGTTGGGCTAGAGTTCTTTCTTTCCATTCCACCTTATGACCACCTTTAAACTCGTCCTCGAGTACGACGGAACCCAGTACGCCGGGTGGCAGCGCCAGCTGAACGCGCCGACTATTCAGGCGGCGGTGGAGGAGGCCCTCGCAGCAATCGCCCAAACCAGGCTCACGATCATCGGCGCAGGCCGGACCGATGCCGGGGTTCATGCCTTCGGGCAGGTCGCCAGCTTCAGGACCGACCGCGGGCTCTCGCAACGCGAGTGGCTTCGCGCGTTGAACGCCCACCTCCCAGCCGATATCAGCGCCCTTTCGGTCGAAGCCGTGCCGGATCATTTTCATGCCCGCTACTCGGCCAACGGGAAGCTCTACGAATATCATCTGATGAATCGGTCTGAGCGAGCGCCCCTGCTCCGTGAGCGCGCCTGGATGCTTTATAAGCCGCTCGACTTCGCGGCCATGACGGAAGCCGCCGCCTGCCTGACCGGCTCGCACGATTTCTCCTCATTCGAAACGGCGCCGACCGACAACGAGAATCCGCAATGCCGTTTGCAGCAGGCGGATCTGCGCCGCCAGGGAGATCTCATCATTCTTTCCTTCTATGCCGACCGGTTCCTTAAACAGATGGTCCGCTCCATGGTAGGCACCCTGGTGGAAGTGGGACAGGGCAAGCGTACCGCCGCCGACATGCGCACCGTCCTTGCCGCGCGGGCGAGAGCCGCAGCGGGGAGAACCGCACCCGCTCACGGGCTCTATCTCGTCAGAGTGGACTATACCGACGGGAGCATCCCTTCTCTCCCTTAAGGAACTCCCCCGCGAGACAGGTCGGGCGCCGTTTGTTATAGTTCCGCACACAACCCACGTTCACCTCGAAAGGAGCCCGCCATGAAACAGCTCTGTACGACCTTGTCCGTTCTCATGTTGGCAGCCGTACTCGCCACGCCGCAGCTCAGCTACGCCGGCGCGCAGCAGAACAAAATGAAAACCTGCAATGCCGATGCGAATGCCAAGGGACTCACCGGGGAAGGCAAGGGTGACGCGCGAAAGGCATTCATGAAGGAATGTCTCTCCGCCAAACCGGAGAAAGCCGCTGCCGGCGCGACGCAACAGAACAAGATGACGACCTGTAACAAGGATGCCAAGGCCAAGAAACTGGCCGGCGATGAGCGCAAGAAGTTTATGAAAGAGTGCCTGTCCAACTAGTCGCAGCGTCCCCGGCTGGACGACAGGGTTCAGCCGGGACGCGATACGCCTCAGGGAATAGACCGGCCCTGCACCAGTCGCAACGACTGTCAGTTTCGGGAAGGAATGGGGTGATCAGAGGAGGAGTGAGGGGAGGCTACCGCGGGCTGTTGGCATCTCAATTCTCGAGCTTTTTTCGTAACTCGATCAGTTCCAGTTCGAGCGCGGCAAATCGATCGGCGGTCGGATCCGGCATATTGGTGTGGTCCATAGTCGCATCGGGAAGCCGTTCCCCTTGCGACTTGATGATCCTGGCCGGTACCCCGATCACCGTCGAATTGGGAGGAACCGACTTCAGGACGACGGAGTTCGCGCCGATTTTCACGTTATCGCCGATCGTAATCCCGCCGAGGATCTTCGCCCCTGCCCCGACGACCACATGGCTGCCGAGCGTGGGATGACGCTTGCCGCGCTCCTTCCCCGTTCCACCAAGCGTCACGCCCTGAAACAGGGTGACGTTGTCTCCGACTTCTGCCGTTTCGCCGATCACCACACCCATGCCGTGATCGATAAAAAATCGCTCCCCGATCTTGGCGGACGGATGGATCTCGATTCCCGTCAACCAGCGGGCCAATTGGGAAATCGCGCGAGGCAGAAACGGCACACGCTGTCCCTTCAACCAATGCGCGAGCCGATAGGCCAAGAGAGCATGAAATCCCGCATAGGTCAAAATGACTTCGAGCCTGCTGGTGGCGGCAGGATCCCGGTCAAAAATCGCTTGGAGGTCCTGAGAAACGGTCTTGAACATAGGTGGTACCAGACCCGTGAGCACGCCGGCGGAGAGGCGCTAGCCTCGCTCGATCAAGCAGACCGCCTGCGCCGCGATCGCTTCTTCACGCCCGACCGCATCCAAGCCTTCGCCGCTTTTCACTTTTACATTCACCAGATCCGGATCCACTTGCAGCACCCCGGCAATCATCTTCTGCATGGCCGCCAGATGCCCGCTCAACCGGGGTGCCTGCGCAATGATCGTGCTGTCCACATTGGCCAGCCGATACCCCTTGGCGTGCAGCTTCTGAACGACGTCTTCGAGTAACGTGAGACTCGAAATATTCTTGAACCGCTGATCCGAGCTCGGGTAGTGACGCCCGAGATCTCCTTCTCCCATCGCGCCGAGCAGCGCATCGCAAATGGCATGGACTAACGCATCGGAATCGGAATGCCCTTGCAGCCCCTTGTGGTGTGGAATTTCGAGTCCACCCAGAATTAATTTTCGTCCCGGCACCATCGGATGAATATCCCATCCACATCCCACGCGTACAGCCGTCATTCCGCACTCCTTGCCGTCGTTCGTGAATTGAGAATCGCTTCTCCGATCACGAGATCTTCCGGCCTCGTCACCTTGATATTTTCTCCGCTCCCCTCGACCACCACGACCGGTTTCCCGATCAATTCCACGAGGTGCGCGTCATCCGTCGCCTGCACACCGGCCAACAAGGCCTTGTGATGCCCCTCCTCCAACCAGTCACGACGAAACGCCTGCGGCGTTTGTGCCAACCAGAGAGGGCGGCGATCGACGGTCCGTTCGATCACCCCGCCGGCCCCCACATACTTCACCGTGTCGCGCATCGGCAGTGCGATGATGGCCGCCCCATGCTCTACCGCCGCGGTCACGACTCTTCGAATCATGTCCTCAGTAAGAAACGGCCGCACCGCATCATGAACCAGGACAATCTCGGTTTCCTGACTCACCTCGGCCAGGGCATGACGCACCGAATCTTGCCGCTGCACTCCCCCCGGCACAACCTTGGTTACCTTACCGAACTCACCCGTCGCCACGATATGATCCAGACAATACTGACGTTCCGACTCGGGCACCGCCAGAATGATCTCGTGAATGAACGGGGAAGCTTGGAGCACAAGGAGGGATTGCGCGAGAATCGGCCGCCCCCCCAACGCAAGAAACTGCTTGGGGATATGGCCGCCCATGCGAAGCCCGCGACCGGCGGCCGGAACCAGGGCCACCGTGCGCAGCCCTGCCGGCGACGGCTTCGCGTTACGAGCAGACACCGGCACACTCACGTGAGCAGCAACGGGACAAAGCCGCACCGAAACAATCGCCTGAACTCGACGCGCCTCCCCGGCGTACGAAGGATTCCGTTGGGCTACCACACGTTCGTCTCGCCGGACTACCCACGCGCAACCTGGTACTCTTCCCGCTCAGACTCCTCCTTCAAGCGGGTGAAGATCATACGCCCCGCCGTCGTCTGAAGCACACTGGTCACGGTCACATCCACATTGCGGCCGATACAGCGTCGCGCATTGTCCACGACAATCATCGTGCCGTCATCCAGGTAGGCGACGCCCTGGCCCGCCTCTTTGCCTTCCTTCAAGACGAAGACCCGAATGGTTTCACCCGGCAACACGACCGGACGTAGCGCATTACAGAGTTCATTGATGTTCAACACTCGCACGCCCTGCAATTCAGCGACTTTGTTCAAGTTCAAGTCATTCGTGACGATGCGTCCCCCGACTTTCTTCGCCAGGACCACGAGCTTGGCATCCACTTCCTTTACATGGGGGAAATCTTCTTCGATGATCCGGACATCGATGCCCGGCATTTTCTGAATCTTGTTGAGAATATCCAACCCGCGACGCCCGCGCGCGCGCTTGAGAGAATCGGAAGAGTCTGCAATGTGCTGTAATTCATTCAAGATGAAATGGGGAACCAGAAACGGCCCTTCTAGAAACCCTGTCTCACAGAGGTCGGCCACACGGCCGTCGATGATGACGCTCGTATCCAATACTTTCAGACTGGCATGGGACGCCCCGCCTGCCGTCGGCCCCTGATCCAGACCGGGAAACTGTTCATTGCCGAACCGCGCACCCATGGCCAACCCCAGATAGGGCAACCCTAAGAGAAATACCAACCCACCGATATGAAACAGGAAGGTCTCCACATCGAAGACCGCGCTTCCGACCCACTCGACCAAACCTGTCAGAATAAGACCTCCGGCGAGCCCCACGGCACCGCCGACAATAATGCCGAATGAAAGCCTGCGGAGCGCATACTCGCCGGCCAGGATGAGTCCGCCGGCCACCGCCCCCATTCCCAATCCCGCCAACAAAAACTCGCGACTTGGATCCTGGGCCCGAAGAAACAAGGCCATGCCGGCAAGAGCGCTGAGAAGAACAAATATGGCCCGTGTTACCATACTGTTTGCCTCCTCTCTGTGACCTACCCCGGACGGACGACCCGGTGCGATCACGGCCTCAGCGTCAGATAAATGGCTCGCCCCTGCCGTCTCAACAGGAGCAAGACCGCCTGGTCTTTCGGCAAATTCGCGGCGACATGTTCATACGCCTTTATCGTCCCCACGGCTTTGCGATTCACCTCCAGTACGAGATCACCTTCACGCACACCAGCTTCTTCCGCGGGACTCCCCGACTTCACCCGCACGACCACCACACCGCGATCGCTCGACTTCAAACCATACCGGCCGGCCAGCTCCGTGTTCAACTCCCGCACCTCGATGTCCGAAAGTAAGCCCGCGGGAGCCGCCGATTCTCCGCCCTCTTCAACCCCGGCTTGCGCCAGATTCTTCGGCTGCTCGGCAATCGTGAGCTCGATGGACTTGGACTTCTTTTCACGAATGAGCTTGACCGTCACCTTCTTCCCCACCACCGTCTGAGCCACCGCATTCCGCAAGTGAGCCGGGGAATCCATCGGTTTCCCGTCGTATTCGACGATCACATCGCCGCGCTCGAAACCCGCCTTCTTCGCCGGACTGTCGTCCATGATGTCGCTGACGAGGACACCCTTCACGTCTTTCGGCACGCCGAACTGCGAAGACAATTCCGGCGTCAGCTCCTGAATCGAGACCCCCAACCAGCCGCGCACGACTTTGCCATGCTGCACCAGCTGCTCCATGATGGAATGAGCCATGTTGCTCGGAACGGCAAAGCCGATTCCCATGTTTCCGCCGCTCTGGCTATAGATGGCCGTGTTGATGCCGACCAGTTCGCCGCGCACATTCACCAGGGCCCCCCCGGAGTTACCGGGGTTGATCGCCGCATCGGTCTGAATGAAGTCTTCATATTCGGCAATGCCGGCCGCGCGACCGAGCGCACTCACGATTCCCAGCGTCACTGTCTGCGTCAACCCGAACGGGTTGCCCACCGCCAGGACAAACTCTCCGACCTCCAGCCTGTCGGAATCGGCCCAGGCCACGGTCGGTAGTCCGCTCGCTTCGATTTTCAGCACGGCGACATCGGTCTTAGCATCCGTGCCGACCAGTTTCGCCTTGAACTCGCGCTTGTCGGAGAGAAAGACCTTGATCTCGTCGGCCTTGTTGACCACATGATTGTTGGTGATGATGAGGCCGTTCGGATCGACGATGACTCCGGATCCCAATCCCCGTTCCTTGCGTTCCTTCGGTGCCTCGAACCGCTTCATCCACTCTTCGCCGAAGAACCGGCGGAAAAACGGATCCTCAAACGGAGTGCCCTTCCCCTCCTCGCTCGATCCGTTCCGCGTCGCAAAAATATTCACGACAGCCGGCTTCACGACTTTGGCGACATCGACGAAACTCTGCCCCCCTGCGCCGGGCAGCGTGGGCTGCACCGCCGTGGAGACCGGCGTCGCGGCCGGAGGGGCAGCCGGTTCAGGAACCGCATGGCCCGTCGGCAACCAGCCAAAATCGGAGGTCAGAATGACCCCGATAATGACCCCCGCTATCAACAGGAGTACGGGAAATATCCAGGAGCGCCTCGGGGACTGCTGCTCCGTTGGGATCTGAAAGTCGCTCATTGTGATCCGTGCGGACGGAGGCGCCGGTTAAGGCTTCTCTCCCGCATACAGGCCCATGATAGTGTTCAAGAACTTGACGGCCTCGGCTTTGGGACGCTGGAAGGAGTTCCGGCCGATGATGGAGCCGAATCCCCCGCCGTCACGAATCGCACGGACTTCATCGAACACCGTTTTTTCGTCGCTCTTCGCGCCGCCGGAGAAGATCACGATCCGGCGCCCATCGAACGAACTCTGCACGATATGTTTGACCCGTTCCGCCAGCGTTGAGATGGGTACCTTTTCAGCTTCATAGACCTTCTTGGCAGCCGCCTGTTCAAGATGGGCCGTGGGCAACTTCACCTTGATGATATGGGCGCCCAACTGTGCCGCAATCTGAGCGGCATAGGCCACGACGTCCAACGCGGTCTCGCCTTCCTTACTCAATCCTGATCCGCGCGGGTAGGACCAGACCACGACGGCCAATCCGCAACTCTTGGCCTCTTCCGCAATCGCCCGCAACTGTTCATACATCGCATTGCAGTGGGACGAGCCCGGATAAATCGTGAATCCCACCGCCGAACAACCCAATCGCAAGGCATCCCGCACGCTGCCGGTCACCGAGGGCATCGGGTCCTTCTCATCATGGAGCGTATCGTGGCTGTTGAGCTTGAGGATGAGTGGGATTTGCCCGGCGAAATGGCCGGCGCCGGCCTCGATGAATCCGAGCGGAGCCGCATAGGCGTTGCACCCGGCATCGAGCCCCAGCTGGAAATGGTAATGCGGATTGTACCCGCCGGCATTGGGCGCAAAACTTCTGGCCGGACCGTGCTCGAACCCCTGGTCCACCGGCAGGATCACCAATTTCCCCGTGCCCGCCAGCTTGCCGTGATTCAGCAGCCGCGCAATGTTCGTCTTCGTTCCCGCATTGTCACTCTCGTACCAGCTCAAAATTTCCTGGACCCGATTGCTCATAATCATCCTCCCAACCAACCTCAGTCACATGAGTCGTTACGCACGTCCTTGAATATAGGCTTCCGCCTGGCTCACATCCTCAGCGCTCCCGATGATCAACGGCACTCTCTGATGGAGGGCCTTCGGTTCGACATCGAGAATGCGCATCGTCCCCGTGGTCGCTTTTCCTCCGGCCTGCTCCACGACCATCGCTAGCGGATTTCCCTCATACATCAATCGCAGTTTTCCTTCCGGCTTGTCGTTCTCCCCGGGATACAAATAGATGCCGCCACCCAGGAGGATGCGATGAACATCCGCGACCAGACACCCGCTGTATCGGCCGCTATAGGGACGCCCGGTCGCCTTGTCCTGCATTTTTAGCGAATCGAGATATTTCTGTGTACCGGACGGCCAACGATGGTAGTTGCCCTCATTGACCGAATACACCTTGCCCTTCGAGGGAATTCGAATGTTCTCGTTGGACAAAAGATATTCACCGATAGACGGCTCGAGGGTGAACCCATGCACGCCCTGACCGACGGTGAACACCAGCATGGTGCTCGCCCCATACAACACGTACCCTGCGGCGATCTGTTCGGTCCCTCGTTGCAGCAACTCGTCCTCCACAGGCTGCCGCTGCCCCAGCTTGGATCTGCGGATGGAGAAAATAGCCCCCAACGGCATATTCACATCGGTATTGGAGGATCCGTCCAGCGGATCGACCAGGAGCATATACTTGGCTCCTTCATGCACCATTTTCAGGGGTTTTTCCATCTCTTCAGAAGCCAAGACACACACGAGACCGCTGTGCTCGAACACACGCACGAAGGTATCATTGGCAATCTGATCGAGCTTCTTGACCACCTCGCCTTGAATATTGGTCTCGCCGGTGGTGCCAAGAATCTTGTTCAAACCGGCTCTGCGCAAATCATGCGCAATCATTTTTCCGACGAGGCCGATTTGGGTCAGCAGAACAGAGAATTCTCCGGTTGCTTCCGGATGCGCGGCCTGTTGTTCAATAATAAAGCGGCTCAAGGTAATGGGAAATTTCGCCATGCTCAGGATTCCTCGTGGATCAAACGACGAACGGTCGACATGAAGAGGGCTTCGGACAGAGCCGAAGCCCTCCCCACGAACTCGGCGTGATTATAGCGGTTTCCGTCCGGACGAGCAAACCAAGGCAGGCATGTTACGGCTGTGAGGTGGCGGCGTACCCCTCGGTCAATTCGGCCACGATCGACCCCACGACAACCTTGGCCTTCATTCTGACGGGGACACGGTGCTCATCGGTTGTGAACCAGACGCGAATATTGCCCTCGTTCAGGAAAATGCCCTGAAACGGCATGATGACGACCACCCGCGCGGTCTGCCGCTTCCCCCACACCCCCTCCACCGTTTCAAGGGCTTCGACCCGCACCTCCATCTTGTAGTTCTTTTTGTCGTGGTGCACCGTCATCGTCAGCGACGACCCCGGGACGAAGGGCAGGACCTTACGCACATAATAGAGGCACGACATGGCGTCCTGCGCATCGGGAGGGATCGGCAATTCGTCGCGTTTCCCGTCTTTCACGGCCGTGACCAGGCCTTCGGTGTGGCGGAACGTATAGTCGAAATCGTTGAACCGCTTGCCCTCCCTCCTGGCAAACGTCATGTGCCGGGGCAGGAAGGATTCGAGATCCACAATGGAAACCCCTCGGTTATCGACAGGATAAAACTTGGTGACAGTCGGGCTCGATCGAGCCGTCATCGAAAAGGTGAGCTGCGGCTTGGCCCCCTCGCCAGGGCCCTCCTGAACGACCATGGTCGCGATTCCCGCGCGCATGCCCAGCCAGGTCACGTCGTAGGACAATCGCTCGCCGTTTGCAAATGGAAGCGTGGCAGGAGCGGCAACCTGCCCATCCGTTGTGGCGTAAGAGAGCGACGGAGCGGACGCCACGATTGTCGCCAGAACCGCGATGGCCAGGAAGAGGTTGAAACGGAGGGAGTACGAGGAGAACGGCACACTACGCCGACAACACACGTCGTGCCTGCGCGAGCTCGGTTTCAATCGTCGCGCGAATGACATCCAGCCGGGCCGGCGACGGGGCCTCGAAGCGGAGCACCAGCGCAGGTTGAGTATTGGAGGCTCGAATCAAGCCCCACCCGTCCTCGAAAATCGCCCGCACCCCGTCGATCGTCACCAGCTCCCGCATGCGAAGATTCGAGGCGCCGACGGGTGTGCCGTCCGTGAGATAGGCGGCTAGTTGTGTACGAACCTGATCGACCAGTTGAAACTTCAGCGTATCCGGGCAGTCGACCCGGATCTCCGGCGTCACCGTGGTCTGGGGCAGGTCGGCGACCAACGTGGAGAGCGACTGCTTGGTTTTCGCGAGAATCTCAACCAACCGGCAGGAGGCATAGATGGCATCATCGAACCCGAAATAGCGATCGGCAAAAAACATATGGCCGGACATTTCGCCGGCCAGGACCGCGGACTCGGCTTTCAGCTTGGCCTTCATCAAGGAATGACCGGTCTTCCACATGATCGGACGCCCGCCTTTGGCGGCAATATCGTCGTACAGGCATTGCGACGCCTTGACCTCGGAGATAAAGGTAGTGCCCGGGCGCTGGGTCAGGATATCCCGCGCGTAGACGATCATGAGGCGATCGCCCCAAAGGATCTCTCCCCGCTCGTCGATCGCGCCGATCCGATCGGCATCGCCGTCGTAGCCGATGCCGACATCCGCCTTTTTCTCACGCACCGTCGCAATGAGATCCTGCAGATTTTCCACGACGGTGGGATCGGGATGGTGGTTGGGGAATCGCCCGTCCAACTCGTCGTACAGGCCCGTTACCCGGCACCCCATCTGTTCAAGCGCCTGCTTGGCGACCAACGACGCCGCGCCATTCCCGCAATCGATCACGACATGGAGATGGTCCGCCCGCACGCCGGAAAAACTCGTTTTGAGATGCTGCAAGTAGTCGGGAATGATGGGATGAGAAGAGAGTCGCCCGGAACCGGCGGCGAATCGACCGGCTTCCATGAGCCGCCGCAACCGCTGAATCTCTTCCCCGTGAATCGCTTCTTTCCCGACGCAGATCTTAAAACCATTGTATTCAGCCGCGTTGTGGCTGCCGGTGATCATGATGCCGCCGTCGACCGGCAGGGTAAATAAGGAGAAGTACAGGAGCGGCGAGGCACAGAGCCCCAGATCGACTACATCGAGCCCGCCGGCCAGCAGGCCGCGAAGCAAGGCCTCACGCAAACCAGGAGAACTCAGCCGGCCGTCCCGTCCAAGGCTGATACGCGAGGCACCCTGTTCCCGTGCCATGGTGGCGTACGCGCGCCCCACCCGTTCGGCGATGGCTTCCGTGAGTTCTTCTCCGACAATGCCCCTTAAATCATATTCGCGAAACAACGCCATCTGGATCTCCTATCGCGCCCGGTTCAGGCGGCCATAGTCATCTTGAAGCCGCACGATGTCGTCTTCGCCCAGATAAGGCCCGTTCTGCACCTCGATAATGTGCAGCGTCTCGGTGCCGAGATTTTCAAGGCGATGCGGCGTCTCGACCGGGATCGCCGTGCTCTGCCCAACTCGCAGATCCAGAAGCTCTTCACCTCTCGTGACCCGCGCCGTCCCGGCAATGACGACCCAATGCTCGCTCCGTTTATGATGAAGTTGCAGCGACAGGCGCCCTCCGGGATTCACCGTCACGCGCTTCACCTTATATCCGGGCCCTTCCTCCAAGACGGTGTAGGATCCCCAGGGACGAAACACGGTCACGTGCTCCAAGTGTTCAGGAGCTCCCTGCTGTTTAAGGATCTCGACCATCTGCTTCACATCTTGTGAGCGCGACTTCGGACAGATCAACGTGGCATCCGGCGTGTCCACTACCACCATATCGGAAAGCCCGATGGTTGCGACGACTCGGCGATCGGCATAAAGCACGGAATTGGTGCTATCCATATCAATGACGCGCCCGCTGACGACGTTGCCGGACTTGTCGCGCGGGGCCACCTCCTCGAGGCTGCTCCAATTCCCCACGTCCGACCATCCGAACCCGACTGGAATCATCGCTGCATTGGCCGACTGTTCCATGACCCCGTTATCGATCGATACCGAGGGCACCTTCTTATAGGCTGCTTCGATAAGTCCCGGATCAGCACCCGAGGCCATGAGCGCATGGACCCGCTGAATCGCCTTCGCCAGTTGCGGCTGGTGCTGCTGAATTTCTTCGAGAATAGTGGCAGCCTTCCAGAGAAACATCCCGCTGTTCCAATAAAAATGACCGTTCTTTAAATATTGCGCCGCCTTGGTCCGGTTCGGCTTCTCGACAAATCGCGCGACCGGATGGCCGGTCAGCCGTCCTTTCTTGGCCAGAGACTTCCGTCGATCGGGCTGAATATACCCATACCCCGTTTCCGGCCTGGTCGGCTTGATCCCGAACGTAACCAGATGTCCCTGTTCGGCCAGTTGCACGCCCAGCTCGACCGCCGCCTTGAACGCTTTCTCCCCCGTCACCACGTGATCCGCAGGCAAGACCAGCATCATCGCATGAGGATCGCGCAGCAGGAGCTCGGCAGCCACCAGCGCAATGGCGGGAGCCGTATTGCGACCGACCGGCTCAACGACGTAATTATCTTTCAACGCGGCCTTCCACTCACCCAATTGCACGCGAATCGAATCGACCTGGCCGGGATTCGTGGAGATGATGACCTGTTCGGGATTCGCGCAGGAAAGGACGCGCCGCATCGTCTGTTGAATGAGCGTCTCGTCGCCGATGATCCGTAGCAATTGCTTCGGATAGAGATGGCGGCTTAACGGCCAAAACCGCGTTCCGCTGCCGCCGGCAAGAATAACCGGATAGAGATGCTTCATCGGATCATCCATGGAGTGCCCTTCACTGTGACAATTACGTGCTCGCGAGGAGCTCAGCGTGGCTGCCGAGCCGCCAGAATGAGATCGGCCACTTCCCGCACCGCGCCCTCGCCGCCCTTTTTCTTGCACACATATCGAACCGTCTTCAGCACCGGCGCCATCCCGTCGGCCGGGGCAGCTGAAAAACCGACTGCACCCAGAGCCTGGAGATCGTTCACGTCGTCACCGATGTAGGCCACCTGATCCATTGAGAGCCCGTGCCGTGCGATCAATTCTTTGAGCACGGCGAGCTTGTCATACACTCCCTGGTGCACCTCTGGAATCGTCAGCTTTTGCGCGCGACGCATCACAATCTTCGTCGACTCCTGGGTAATGATCGCGGTCAGAATCCCGGCCTTCTGCAAGAGCTTGATCCCCATCCCGTCATGTGTGTTGAACTTTTTCCATTCGTCGCCGGACTCGGAATAGTACATGCCCGCGTCCGTCAAGACCCCGTCGACATCCGTCGCAAATAACCGGATCCCTCGGAGCGTCCCTTGTAGGGAAAACCGAGGCTTCGTTGAAGTTTTGGTTCGGCGTGTCGTACTGGGCATGCGAGGGCTTTCAAGTGAGGCCGATGTTAGCAAGCCATCAAGTGAAACTCAAGAAAACTCGGGCATATCGGAGTATCCGGTCCGCCGTAAAGCAGGTCCGGTCTGACCTAGCCGGTTATCAGGCGGCCGGAGGATCGGTCAATACGCATGCCGGTGGATAAATCCTCGCCAGGCCGTGAGGAGCATGATCTTGAAGTCGAACCAGATCGACCAGTGCTCGATGTAATACAGATCGTGCTCGATCCGTCGTTCCAGCGACGTATTGCCGCGCCAGCCGTTGATCTGCGCCCACCCGGTGATCCCGGCTTTCATCTTGTGCCGCAACATGTATTGCGGAAGCGTTTCACGAAACCGGGCGATGAACTCGGGCCGTTCTGGCCTGGGACCGACGATGCTCATCTCCCCGCGCAGCACGTTCCAGAATTGCGGCAACTCGTCCAAACTCGTTCGCCGCAAAAACGCACCGATCGGCGTCCGGCGATCGTCATTGGGTTGCGTCCAGACCGGGCCGGTTTCCGACTCCGCATCGAGTTTCATGGAACGGAACTTCAACATTTCGAACGCCTGCCCGTCCAATCCCATACGGAGTTGACGGAAAAAGACCGGACCGGGGGACGTCAGTTTCACCAAGGCCGCGATTGCGCATAACACCGGGGAGAATACAACCAATGCGACCGATGCGCCGACCACATCCAACACCCGTTTGATGACCAGATTCCAACCGTACAACGGCGATCCCTGCAAGGTGATGAGCGGAAGGCCCTCGAACATCTCGGCCTCCGCGCGCAGGCTCACAAATTCGCACATCGCGGGCAAGGCCTTCACTTCGACCATCGTCGTGGCCAAACAGGTAAACATTTTTTCAGCCCACTGCTCGTCCTCCGGAGGCAGGCAGACAAAGACGATATCGACACCTGACTGAACACGTTCCTGCAGGTCGTCATACCGCCCGATCACCGGCACCCCGTTGATCCGCTCACCCACCTTCCGGGAATCGGCGCTCAAGAACCCATGCACCTTCACCCCTAGTTCCGGATGCTGAGCGAGCGCATCCACCACCCGGCGTCCCAGCCGGCTGGTGCCGATGACCAGCGCATGGCGTTGATTGTATCCGTGCCGACGCAGGAAGCGAAGCGCCTCCCGGAACAGCACCCGCGAAAAGCCCAGGGTGATGAGGTTCAACAGCCAGAAATAGAGGAGCACCAGTCGGGAATATTCGTACTGCCGGAAGAAGAAGGTCAACGCCACCAGAATTAGCACGGAGAGGGTATTGGCTTTCGCCACGTCGAGAAACTCCGACAACCGCGTGCCCATCCGTCGCGGACGGTAGAGGTCGAAGGCCTGGAACGACATGCCCCAGACTGCAATGATCGGCACCAGCAACAGCAGATAGATCCGGAGCGGAGGAATGCCCTTGGTGGCAGGTTCCACGATCTCCGAAAAACGAAGGTAGTAGGCGCCGACCCAGCAGGCGCAGATCAGCCCGAGGTCGATACAGAACAGCAGACTTTTGAGAAATTGGGAGTGGCGTTTAAGCATGCTCCCTCTATGAAGCCGTACCGGTCAATGCCCCCATCGCGAAGGCTTTCATGCGCTCCTTGAACAGCCGGCGGTCGAAGGCGGCCACATGGTCACGAATGGCATGCGGATCAAACTCCGTTCGGCGACGCTCGAAAGACTCCATCGCCTCGACAACGGATTCGACCGACTGAGTGAAGAAAAACACTCCCGTGGCAACGTTCCCCCCACCGGTCACAGAAGCTGTTCCCTCTCGCGCAGGTGCGCCCTCGACGGATCCGGCACCCGTCAACGGCACCACGGTCTCCAGCGCTCCCCCGCGCCCGAAGGCAAGCACAGGCTTGCCGCAGGCCATCGCTTCCAATGGGACGATACCAAAATCTTCCTCGCCTGGAAAGAGCAACGCCCGACAGCGCGCATAGTGATCCCTCACCACATCGTCCGGCTGCCAGCCCAAAAATTCGACCGTCGGGCCGGCGAGCTTGCGCAACCGCGCCTCCTCTTGCCCCTTGCCGATGATCTTCAGTCGTCGTTTCATAACATTACACGCTTGAATGGCCAGATCAACCCGTTTATACGGCGCAAAGGCCGTGACCATGAAATAGAAGTCTTCCGATTGTTCCGCGGCTTGAAATGTCTGCCAATCGACCGGTGGATGCAGCACGGCCGCCGGCCGGTTGTAATACCGTTGCACCTTCCCGGCGATGTTCCGGGAATTGGCCACGAATTGATCCACCCGAGCGGCGGAGGCCACATCCCAGGCCTGCAGACGCTTCCGGAACAGTTCCATACCCAATCTCGCCACGACTCCCGATCGCCCGCCGCGCGCATAGTTGTCGAACTGATCCCACACATACCGCATGGGCGCATGGATATAGCACAGGTGTTTCGCTCCCGCCGGCGGGCAAATGCCCTTGGCCACACAATGGCTCGAACTTAAGACCAGGTCGTAGGACGGGAGGCGAACATGCTCGATCGCAGCAGGAAATACGGGCAAATAATACCGATAGTACCGCGCGGCCAGCGGGAAGGATTGAACGAAACTGGTCGTGATCCGGTGACGCTCGATCATGGGCGACACCGTCCCCTTGATGTGCAGCAGGGTGTAGAGATCGGCATCGGGGAACAGCTCGCAGAACGCCTCCAGACAGCGCTCGCCGCCCCGCATCCCGGTCAGCCAATCATGGACGATCGCAACTCGTAACGACTTCATTCAGCGACGCGATTTCATTTCGTATAGCCACCCATTCCGCCGGAGGTCCTCGTCACCAGCGCGGGGCCTGCTTGACTGGATACGTAGAAAAACAACAGCACCAGCACCAGGCAGGCCGCAACCTCCAAAACAATCCAGGCCATGACCGGACCCCAGATACCCCAATATCGTATGCACAGCGGAACCAGCAGCAGTCCGACCAGTGCGGCGGTCACATTGACCCGACACACCAGCCGCTCCTGGAAGAGCGCGATCAGCCCTGACACAAACGGACGCTTGACGGAACTGAACCCGATGGCCACGACCGCCCACTGCAAGAGAGAGAGCGCCAGTGCGGTCTCCGTCGAGACCTCCGCGAATCTCCCATAGAAGATGATGGCGCTCCACAGGCCGGCTGAAGCGATGACCATGACGGCGACCGTAACCGAGCCGGCCATACGCACACGCACCTTGATCTGATGCACCCCCTTCTCTCCGACCATCTCGGCATAGGATCTCACCAGCAGTCGAGAGAGTGAGGCCCATGCCAATTCCACCACAGCGGTCGTGCGTTGGACCAGACCATAGAGCCCCACCGCCGGCGCTCCCAGCATGAAACCGAGAATGAGCAACGGAGCCCGGACATCCAGGACGATGGCGATCTGGTTCAAGCCGAGCCAGCGAGCCTCCCACCAAGCACGGCAATACCCGCGGTCCCCGTGCGTCCGTCCCGGAAGTAACACCATCATCTTCCACGCGGACAAACCGCACAGAAGCACTCCGATCATCAGTCCTGCAAGCAGGGCCAGGTCGAGACCCGCATGTGTCGCTTCCTGCTGCAGGGTCCAAGCCAACACAAGAGGCACACCATACATCCCCACACTCATCAACACCCGGAAAAGAGCCACCATGTGATAGCGGTGAAGCAACAACCCCACGGCCTCATAGGTTTCGGCCAGCACCTGTGTCGCCGCAACCCCCGTGCCGACGACCATGGCCATCGGCAGTGAGGGACTCCAGGCACCCACCGCCATCCCTCCACCGAGACAGAGAAGCCCGCCCAGGCAAGCCAGTACTTTGCCTCGCAACACACGAGAGAAGGTCTGCTGAGTCAGGCGCATGTCCGGGCCGGTCAGTCTCAGCCAATGCTGATTGATTCCAAAATCGGCCATCCCCCCCAGCACCGCACCCAGGGCGGACCCCAACAAAAACGCGCCCACATAGGTCAACGAACGGTACCCTAGATAGAGCAGCAGTAGATAGCGTATCCCCTGCAGCAGGACGTCCGATAGGATCAATGGACCTGCGGCGCGGCCGACGGGTATGGCAGAGCCACCGTCCTCTGCTACTCCCTCCCGGGCGGTCGCGGCCTCGGGAATGTCTGCCTGCCCGGTTTGTCTCACGAACTGCGCTCCCTATGCGATACTCCGGCTCTCGCACACCCGCTGATGACCAGACCGGTTGCGCCGGACGCGGCACAGCAGCCGGGTTACCCCGGAAAGGACACTCCGGCGGACCACCGGGTGGACGCGTCTGCCTGCGTTGCGACAGAGGGTCCGGAGATCTGACCGTTCGGGAAGATCGAGGCTCCTAGAATTTCATAATACGCCTGATCCATTTCCCGCAACATTCGACTCAGCGCGAATCGTGACCGCCTGACCTCCCGACCCAGCTTCGCCAGCCGCGCCCGCAACGGGGCATCGAGGGCCAGCCGAATTTGCGCCTCGCCCGCCGCCTTGGGATCGTTGGCATTGAAGAGCATGCCCCACCCCTGCAGCACATCACGGTTCCCGATCACATCACTGGCCACGATAGGAATGCCCTGCTCCATCGCCTCCAGCAAGACGAGCGGAAGCCCTTCCCAGCGAGAGGTTGAAACGAAGAGATCGAAATCTCTCATCAAGGCAAACGCATCCGGCCGCCCGCCGAGGAACAGCACCCGATCCCGCTGTGGAAGGGTATCCAGGATCGATCGATACCGTCGTCGGTCCTCTTCACTACCCTCCCCGATCACCGCCCACGTGGCCTCAGGTACTTGTGTCGACACGATCCGCACGGACTCAAGGAGAATGTCCAAGCCCTTCTGGCGGTGAAACCGGCCGATCCATCCGATGAGGAATCTCCCGTCCGGTATCGTGAGTTCTGCACGTAAGCGCTTCCCCGTATCACCGGAATGAATCGACTGCGCGTTCTCTTGAACCAGTCCCGACAACACCACACGAGAGTTCGACGTCGGCAGCCGATGCCGACGAGCGGTCTCCCGCTCCCCCGGAGACACATACACGATGGCATCCAGCAAGAGGCGACAGCACAGCTCAAACAGCCAGCCAAACAGGTAGCGCCATCCCCGGTTGTCGGCATAGTGCGGCCCGTGCGGCGTATAGATCACCGGTACGCGGACAAGAATCTTGACCCAGATGGCGAAAAACGCGGCCCCGCGACCATGCGCATGAATCGGAGCCGGAGCGCGCAGCAACTCCCTCAGCAACTGCCAGACCGAGCGGGCATTGGGGCGTCGCATCGGCAGCACGGACAGGTCCAACGGCATCCGGCGCCAGATCTCGACATAGGGTTTCTCATCCGAGCAGAATACGCGCACCTGCATGCCCGAGCCGAGTTGGTGGTCCGCCAGCGCGGTCAGGTAGGCCGGCCCGCCGCCCACCCCGGCAGTCGCCGTCATGTGTACGATACGATTCGGCAACCATTCCGCCAGCGCCGTCCCGCAAAGCCCCAGGAGGAGGCCGAACAAGGCGGTCCAATGGAGCATCAGGTTGTCCGTCAACAACTCCTCACAGGTCAGACTGACCACTAGCAGCGGCGGCCAACAGGCCAAGGCGATCCATCCGACGCCGATACGCACGACGGCACTCGGCTCACGCACGGGAATCGTGACGCTCTTGATACCCACCCACAGCAGCCAGACACAAGCAGCCACGAGCGGCAGCAGCGGCCCGATCCCGCCCTTGATCAGGACATCGAGATACAGGTTATGAGCCGTCTGGTAGTTGAAGTTGAAACCTTCGAAGGGGATCCCGACCACCTCTTCGACAAAACGGCGGCGGTCATACCCGATGCCGGTCACCACGGTGAGCGGATGCCGCAGAAGATACCGGGACGATTGGCCCCAGAGCCAGACACGCGTCTGAACGTTTTGCACCGCCCGTTGAGACGACGCGTGCCGCTCGTCCACGGGTGAGAGTTCCCCGCGTACGGTTTGTTCGAGTTGCATGGAAGCGGTCAGTGTGTCCCGCACCCGATCAAGTGTGGGGACCTTCACCCCAAGCACGTGAGTCAGTTCCAACAGGCCAAGCGGCATCAGGAACAGCAGGCCGGCAAATGCCAACCGGCGGGACCGCGCGAGCAACCCTCCGGGATTGATCAGAGCCAGAAGGGCCAACATCAGGATGGCCCCAAGCAGTAACACGAGGCTGGATCGCGACCCGGTCCAGAGAATGCCCATGAAGCACAAGGGAGCCAGGGTCACCCCTTGGAGGACCGCGTACCCGCGATTCACTACGCCGTGCCATCCTTGAAACAAGGTCAAACAAAGACTGAACAGCGATGCGAAAGCCAGGTACATACCGTAGGCGCCGTGACTCCCGGTATCGGAGCGCACGACCAGGCCCTCTGGCGACAGGACTTCCGCAAACATGCCCATCGCAAAAAAGGTGGAGGACGCATCGACGTAGGCATTGATATACCGGCCATCCAGGGCCTGCCCCATTCGGTAGCACGAATAGAGCAACGTGAGAAGGGCCACCGCGGGGATCAGGTAGCTGACCAGTCTGACGACCTGAAAGCCGGTCCTGAGCGCCAGCAGCGCCGTCAGCGGAAGCGGGGCCAGGTAGAGCCCCCATTTCAGCAAGAGCAGCCAACCGGTCGATTGGAGCGATCCCAGTCGAATGGAATTGATGCCGAGGCTCAGCGCCAATCCGGCGATCGAGAGCCCCAGCAGAATAAGCGGGGTATTCCACGTCTGCCATTCGGGAGAGTACCACCCGCGTTTCCGTCTGGAAAACGTATCGGCACTCGCATACAACACCCAACCCCATGCGACGATCAGCACCAGGACGAACGGATGGACGACAAGGCCGCCCATCACACGAACCTTGAACACCGCCGGCGAGAGCAGGAGTATCGCGAGAATCCACAAGCCCAGGCGATTGACTAAGCCCGCATGAGCGGGAGATGAGACGCACGCGACCGTCATATCCGTCCCCTCAAGGCCTGCTCATAGACCGCTTCGAGCTCGGACACGTGCCTGTCTAAGGTTCGAGGATTCTCCCAATACCGCTGATGAGCGGCTTGCCCCATGGCCCCGGCAAGGGCATCGTCGGCGGACAGTGTCCGCATCGCTCGAATCAGATCCGCCTCATCGGCGCCTGCAAAACACAACCCCGTCACCCCGTTCGCAATGGACATGCGCGCGGCCGACGTGTCGGACACAATCGCCGGCACTCCCAACGCCGCAGCCTCAATCACACTCAACCCCTCGGTCTCGTACCATAACGAGGGAAACACCAACACCCGGGCTGTTTTCAGATACTCCGTCACCTTTTCCCTGGAAACCCATCCCGTCACGCGGGCACGGGGGTACACCTGCACCACTTCCCGAGCGCAAGGACCGTCGCCTACGAACAGGGCCTCACATCCCAACGCGCGGGCGGCTTTGGCGAACACAATCGCGCCTTTTCCCTGTGTGATCTTTCCGACCATCACAAACGCCCTGTTTTCCGCCACCCGCGCCGGTACGTCCCGTGAGACATCGATCGGACTGGGAACCTGGTACACGCGAGCCCCCGCGGGAAGACCCGGCGCCAGGATCGCGTGACTGAACGGCGAGACGGCAATAAAATCAAGAATTCGATTGGGGATCCCGCCCCGGTGGGCCTGCACCGCCTGTCGCAGGATTCGCCAGAGCTTATGCGCATAGCTGCGCTTGTCGCAGTGGCTGGCGATACAGGAGGGCGACATCGGCCGGAGCCGGCAGATCTCGTTCTGTTGATGATTGAAGAAGGTCCCGTTGGGGCACAGAGAAAAGTAATCGTGCATGGTGTACACAACCCGAACCCCTACCGCCAACGCGGCTCGCACCACACTGGAGGACAGGGCTTGGGTCCAGCTATGGAGATGCACCACGGTACAGGCGGGATCGAGATCTCGAAGAAGCGCGCGAAGCATCCGGGCCGCCCTGACATTCCACGTCCCTTGAAGAATGGCTCGCATGCGGTTCGAGTCCGTCAGAATCTCCTGTTGTTCGGTTGAAACCAATCGGACCCCGTCAAGATCGTCGCTGTGCGTCGTCGCTCCGACCGCGGACAACAGGGTCACGGCATGACCGCGACGAGCGAGCCCCCTGGCACTCGCCAACGCCACGGCAGCGTTGCCGCCGTTCACATATCCAAAATCGCTGAGCACCACAAGGTGAAGTTTTTTCATGTCCACGCACGCGCGCGAGCAGGCCACAGATCACTGATTTGGACCCTGAACGGACGTCCTCCCGCCGGCATCGGAAACCTCAGGGATATCGGATCGATGGGGTTCAGTTCAGGCTTACCGGCATGCCTGACTCTCGACGCGTCACAGCCGGGATGCGCACACAACGGCAGCGAGCTTTTCTGCCGTTGTGTCCCAATCGTACTGCGTGGCCACAGCCTGCCCGGCAGTGAGGTACCGTTCTCGCACCCCGCGATCACTCACCATCAATCGGATGCGCTCCGCAATATCGGACGGGTCGTAAGGATCACAGTACATAGCGCCTTCTCCATACACCTCGGGCAACCCCGCGACGCGGGAGACGATGACCGGACAGCCGGACGCCAGTGCCTCCAATGCCGGAAGGCCGAAACTCTCATACAGCGAAGGCATCACCAGAACATCCGCGTATCGATAGAACCGACGGAGCCGTTCATCTCCATGATCCAACTCACCGACACAGATCACTCGATCACTCATGGCGGAGGCCATCGCCATCGCCGACGCGTCGCCGGTAATGAGGCCCTCCCGGCGACCGATGATCACCAGGTCATGCGGAATGTGCGTCTGCAGCAGGGCAAACGCCTCCAGCAGACGGGACAGGTTCTTGTGCGGCTTGACGCTTCCGACGAAGAGCACGTAGGGTTTCCCGTGTGGCGGCCCCCCAGGCACCGGCGCGAACCATGAGGCATCCACTCCGTTATGCACCACCGTGACGTCCTGCCGTCCTTCGGGAACGAACTGCAGCAGTTGGTCCCTGGCAAATCGAGAGACACACACAATGGCGGCTGCTTTGGCCCGCACGGCTCGAAACATCAGACGCGCATAGGCCCGTCGATGCCACCCCTCCACAAATTGCGGCATCGCCAGATGAAAGGTGTCATGCACCGTCACCAAGAGAGGCCCCCGGTACCACAATGGAATATTGTAGTGAGGGGACCAATAGAGGGTGGTATCGCGGGGAATCCGCATCGGAAGCTCAACCTGCTCGCGTAGCGAATAGATCCCCGCCCGGCAATCGATGATCCTGATATTCGGATGCTGAGCCCAGCTGAAACCGCGGAGGAGGTCGGCCCGGCCGAGCAGACAAAAGGCCGGCTGGGACAAAACCTTGAACAACCGCGGAACCAGTTCTTGCAGGTATGTCCCGATGCCCGCCGACTGCACCATTCGCATGTCAATGGTGATGGGTCCTCGTTGAATAGGCCACTCTCCTCTCGGTCAACCGGATTGCGCCAACTGCAGCAACCGCGAGACACGGTGTTTCCAATCGGCTTGCTCCGCGTACGCGCGGTAGAGCTCCCGCTGAGGTTCGCGAGTGACGCAGCTTTCGATCGCCGTCACAAACTGTTCGGCGGATTCACACAGCATCGCCGGGCTCTGCAGCCGCTCCAGTTCCCGCCAACGGGTGGCGACAACAGGCAGTCCTGCCGCAAGATACTCATAGAGCTTCAAGGGATGGATGCTATGAACCAACGTCGGATGATTCTGCACGTCGAACGGAATGAGCCCCACATCCGCAGACCGCAAATATTCCGGCAACCGTGAAAACGGCCGCGGCCCGAGCAAATGCAAATTGGCCGCCGGCGCAAACCTGGCATGGGCGTGGGGAGTTCCCCCGATAAGGACGAACGAGACGTCCGGCAATGCCGCCACCACATGATTCAACAGCGCGTAGTCGAACCAGGCGTCCATATAGCCTGCATAGACCGCAATAGGCCGGCGGATCGAGGCATACTCGGACGGAACGGGCACATCAGGCCTCGCAAAGTGGGAGAAATTGACGCCGTTCGGCAAATGGGCCATGCGACGAGGCTTCAGGCCTTCCACATACTCCTTCAAGGTCTCCGCACTGTACACGACCAGGTCGGCAGCGGCAGCCAGTTCATGCTCAGCTGCCCGGGCCGCGGGCGTCGTGCGTCCGAATCCGGACGTGTTGTCGGCCACTCGAAACACCGTTCGCGTACGGGCGACCTGAGAGAGCCAGGACAGATGCTTGGGGCTGTCGCAGTACAAGAGATCGACATCGCCGAAGCCGTGGTTCCGCACCACCCCGCCGACCGAAGGCCAGGTCAGATGGGCCCATCCACGCTCAAGCACGTGACTGCGAAGCAGGGGCTCATTCCGCGGAGTGGCCAATGCCGCCGGAACGTAGGCCCAGAGTTTCTTGTCGAGATCCCACAAGCCACCCTGTCGGTACAGCCGAAACCTGCTTGCCAGCTCTTTCCGCGCATGACCCAGGAGATGCAGCGGAGAAATGGGATCCGACACGAACCCAACCGTCCATCCGGCATTCACGAAACCGCGCGCCAGATGGTGGCTTCCCACTTGGAACGGAGTCGTCCAGTAGTTGGCGCAGGCCATCAAAATCTTCTGTGTCGAATGCCCTTGTTCCACTTACTTGACCGCATGAATGCAGATAAACCACCCCCACCGGGCGGGCAGCCACTGCGTCAGCCAGGCCGGAAGCCGCAGCCGGTCATAGGGCGTCAACACCGGAGTGGCGGTCACCTGAGAGAACTGCGCATACAACTCCCGCACCTCACGAATCGTATAGGCCTTCGTGCCCGGGCTCTCCATATGGTGGGCGACCACATCCGCCAGCGTTCTGTCAGGACGCCCGCGGAGCAGACCATACTTTACCCACAACTTCAGGGCGACCAGTGAATGTCTCCCGTACAACATGCCGATGAACAGGCCATTCGGTTTCAACACGCGTCGAACTTCCGCAATGATGCGCTCGGGATGCTCCGCATGATGAATGACGCCCCAGGAATACACCAGATCGAAGGACTGATCGGGGAAGGGAAGAATTTCGGCGTCGATCCGTTGCAGATGGCTGGTCAATCCATACAACGCTAAACGCGCGCGTGTGACCTCGATGGCCCGTTCGGTCAGATCGACCCCGTGGCAGTCCAAGCCGGCTCGCGCCCATTGCAGGTGATCAGTCCCGGCACCGACCCCGATCTCCAGCATGCGTTTGCCGTGGTGACGAGTAAATTGCGCGACAGAGTGGATAAACGGCTCCAACTCATAGCGGTAGGATTCGATCCGTTCGAACCATTCTCGGCTGAGTTCCGGCACTTCACCTACAATGGGGCGGGCGGTGCCGCAGGCCTCCTGGTTCCAATACCGGCGGACATCTTCGTTCTCGTCTTTCACTGATGATTGCCGCATAGATTCCTTCGAGCCTTCCCCGCTCATACCTACCTTGAGCCGATTCACGACAATCACCCCCGCGCATGAAGGCGCGGGATGAGCCAATGAGACTTCGCGCGACACCGCGACGCGGATCGCGGGTTGCCCGCTAGGCGCCTGTCTGTCGAGACGCCTGGCAGAGCGCTTTCCAAAACTCCGCCTTGACCACGGCCGCATCGTGCCGTGCGACGGCGACCTCCCGGGCACGCCGACCAAGTTGCTCGCGGAGCCCTGCATTCTGCATGAGCGTGCGAATGGCCGCCATGACCGGCTCTTCACCGCGAGTGGCCACGACATGTCCCCAGCCTTCCCTCGTCGCGTATCGTGCGGTCGCCACGTCGCCGGGAGCATACACGAGAATCGGCGTTCCTGAAATCATATATGCCGGCGCCTTCGTCGGCAGGGAGAGCCGAATGTACCGGGCACTTCGCGCATCGAAGTTGTACGGCAGGACCAGCAGATCCGTTCCAGCCAGCAGCCGCGCGATCGACGTCGGATCGGGCGGACCTTCGATGTGAACGGCCGGAGAAGACAGGTCGCGAAGATACGCCGACTCGTGGGCCGGTGAATGAATCCGGAGCTGCAC
>WBZN01000281.1_pt1 | contig 54317 bp, 45 predicted proteins | sample 5204281 | NCBI WGS metagenome assembly WBZN01 (sample SAMN12344347, study PRJNA552823) | activated sludge metagenome | biome: Activated sludge suspended growth; feature: Nitrification reactor; material: Wastewater; isolation source: activated sludge from nitrification reactor of wastewater... | reverse complement strand
TTGAAACAGGTCGAGAAGGCCTATTTTGAGTCCGATCGGCGAGAGTTTGAATTGACTCGTACCGTCTCACTAGTCCGTTTGGATCCAAAAGCTTTTCTCACGCTCAAGCAAACCGGAGAATGTGAATAGTTGCCTAATCCATGACACTACTTCTCCCCGTTAAACAAAAGCCTTCACCCAAGAAGGTTTCATCCCGAAGAGAATTCGTCGTAGAGGAATATGTGTAATTTGGTTGATTGCCGAATTCACGTTCATATTGATCTCGAATGACCCAACGAAAATGGTTAATTCGCTCCTTTAGTTCAATCTGTCCGGTCGTATTCAAAACAGATTCGTATGCGATGAGACCGTTGATCAGCAAGCCTCCCACATTTCTGTCAAATGGCTTCTTGTGAAGACTGGTGATGGTTCGGCAATACAAATCCGCCGCCTTTGTATAATTACCTTGTCCTTCGTAAATGGATGCAAGAGTCAATTGCACAGAGTTAACTTCTACAGCTTCAGAACCCAAGACCTTTTGCTTGATCGCTAAAGCGGTCAAGAGTTTTTTCTCTGCTTCGTCGTACCTTTTGGAGACCAGAAGGGCGCGCGCCCATTCAATAAGTACATCCGCTCCACTCACAAACGAGTATTGTTCAGGAACAAGTGAATGGGCCTGTTCAAAATGTGCCGGAGCTTTCTTAGATTGGCCCAATAGGTAGGCAAGATTGCCACGATTCATTGCATAGTGTGATGCCAAAAGGAGATGTTTTTCTCTTGAAAGAGGTTCATCGTGAGCCGCCACGAGCTCAGCGGCGATAGTCTGCTGTAGCGAATTATCAAGTTGCTCGAAACGACCATTTCTTAGATGATCCCAGAATTCGCTAGAAATCAGTGAACCGTCATGCATTGAACTCTCGAACCTTTCTCGCAAGCTGTGAAAGCTTATAGCAAGCGATACCTTCGCGAAAAACAAATCGACTGGATCCAACTTAGTATCAGTGAATAGGCGATTCATGCTCTGAAGTGCTTTGGTTGTCACCCCATACTGATCTCTCAGGTACTGGTAATCATCTTTAGATATTCCATCATAGCTTCGGCGAGCCAGCTTCCCCTCTCGGTCATAGTGACTCAAAATATAATCCAGTTCTGAACGTCTCAGTGGTAAATACCTATCATCGGCATCCCAAATATACTCTAATTCGTCATCAGCTTCCTGCCATTCGCCCTTCATCATGAGTAAGAGCATGATAAGGACGCGCAATGTGATTTGATAATTGTATGATAGCGAGACCCTGCTGCTGTACTTTGGCCTTCCAGAAAGTGGCCATGGTTCATCCAATGCGAAACGAACAAATAGAGATACATACCACCCTGGCGCAAACTTGCTTAAGTGATAGGCTCTGCGAATATGAAGTAGTGCACTGCTCCAATCTTTCTTTTCCAGATAAAGGTTTGCGTCTCGGATTGTCTCCGCAAACTCCCTTGCATGCTTTGGTGGCGTGGCATCGTTCGTCACCTTCGACAAATCGGCCAACAATTCTGCGACAGCATCCTTGTAAATATCTGTATGTGAGTTAATTACGGAGCTTGCATCAATATTGAGAATCCGTTTTGTTAAATCACTTTTAGACGTTTCCTCTATTTTTCCGTTTTTATCCAATACTATTATCGGCATTCTGCCTTGCCACGTGGCACGACCTACATCGTTGGCCGGGCATCCACCTAATGCGCAACCATCGGTATCGGATGTAACTAAAGTCCCCACTCGATAGAGGTATCGTGTAGCCCAATCCTTGCTGGAAAACACATTATAGACATGCACATTATGAAACCAATCTACCAACTCTCTCAAGGTCGGTTCATATGTGAACCAGCTGTCAATAGGATGTCGGTTGTTGGTGGTCTGCTTTGCTTCTGCCTCCAGAGCATTTTCTTTTTCGGACGTGTCGATTTCCAAATGGTTGGACGAAGCAGCAGCATTAAGAAGTACGATTTGAAGGCTCTGCAAGCCAGCAATAAGCTCATGCGATTGTAATGGATGCATCTGGATATAGTTAAGCAACCCGTGTATCACGATGCGACCACCAAAGCTGTGTCCGATAAAGCGTAGCTTTAGGGGACGAGTTATGCTGGTTTTATGGGAATCTATGATGAGATTCATGATATTCGGGAATGCTGTCTCGGCCATTATATCGGCCCGTTTACGTATGGCAAAGTAGGTAGCCGGCTTTAGTATTTCAGGATCGCTCATGCCCTCCCACATTGTGGATTTCCAGAACACCCCAATCATCACCGCCGCGTTATGATTAATTGCTCCCTCGGCCAATGCTTTTTTATGAAAAAGGCAAATCGTCCTTTTATAGTGGTCCGTTGCAGCTTCTATCGTGTGATCCCAACCATGAACGAATACGAAGATATCCCTGACTTTATTGTCCGCAATTTTACTTCTCAAGTCCGCCATCTTGTCCGGGTGAAGCGCCGTTCCATCCTTATTGAACTCTATTGGATAAAAGAAGTTTGTCTCATCGCAGGGCAACGTCGATAAGACCTCAACTGTCCGACTTTGCCAAGGACTGCATGCGATCATGGCACACAATACGATGAGTATGCCCATGTATTTAAAAGGTCGAGCTATCCATCGAACCATTGAGGTAGTTGGGGTACAGTTCCCATTCAAGCACATGAGCGCTTGAAACAAGTGTTTTCCCATAGCTATCCTTGTGGGGGAATCAGTGGTGAGCAGCGGAGTGGATAGAGCATCTCTCTTACGAACTTTCATAGGGGGTCAACTCGTTTGAGCCCTCTACAGAGAGATTGGTGGAGATAATTCAGCCTCGAGGTGCTTTAATCTTTCTCCTCGATGGTGAAACGTAGCGTCCAGAGACTCTGACTAGGCTCTCGTTCAGATTCGGTCAGCCACGTCTTTTGCACACAGCGGCGGGCAAGTCACTTCATTTAGGCTTGTAAGTGACAAGGATGCCAACGGTAGCGCAAAAAAGTCCAACCCAAAAAAAGAAGTGTTCAGCAGCCGCCAGGTGGATGTACTTTGCTTTAATCAACGGAATCCAAGCAGGGCCAAGATCCTCTTCTGCAAATTTCTCAAAAGATGAGTAATTGGGAATGCTACTGCCAATGATCCCCCCGAACATACCAGCCAAAAGGAAGCACGCAATGGTCACAACCATAGTCCAGAAAAGTTTCTTGGATGGAGTGCCGAAAAAAGTGACGAAGGCGAGCAGTCCGGTAATTAGGGTGGAGTAGAGGCCAATATGAAAAGTGGTGTAATCGAGGAGGAGCTTGAGTTGGTTCGCTTCCACGCGATTATCTGGCCTTTTACGTGTTGAGAGTCTAGTTAAGGGAAATGAGGTCAGAATTACTCAGTGGCCACGGCAATGATATGCATTATAATGTAAGGCAGGTTTCGGGTAAATACCTAATTAATGAATGTATTATTTTTTCGTCCGAGAACGTGTCATTGGCGAAAAGAGAACTGTTTTCGAGTAGTAGGCTGTCCTGTCTGGGGGGGGGCGGATACATTAAAGAGTCGGCCGGGCGAGCGCCGTTCCTATGCGCGTCCTATATCGGACAGCCTGTTTGTAAGCCATTGTAAAAGCGTGTATCAGATTGGAATGTTTCAGCATGTAAGGCATTGATTTTACTTGTCCCCAGGGGCCCTTTTAATGCGATGACGTTCCTTTCATTAGCTGCGTTCTCCCAAGTAGCCTTCTCGAATATCCTTTGTAGCTCTGGGGCAAAGCGAAGGGAGTCAAAAATGTTTGGTCGGATCTGCCATCTGATTCACATTAATGCGGTTAGGTAGATATACCTCACCTGCTTGTCTTACGAACTGATAAAACTTTTGTCGCGAACCTTGATGTCTGGTTCCAGATCAATGGATCGGGCGCAGGTTACCGTGCTGCAGCACGAGAAGAGAAGCACCTGAAGCTTCACCTGCCGGTTAACATACTCCCGAGCAAACTACTGTGGGTACACGAGATCCGCTGACCGTCCACGGCAAGGCGGACATGAGGAGTTTGCCCTGCGAGAACCTCTGCCAGAATCAACAACGCCAGGCACACCGTATCCAACACACGTCCTTTCACCGATTTCTGCAAGTCCGAACTTCAATGCCAGGCGGTGCTGCCGACTGCGCCGCGTGCGGCATCACTTCGGCGCCTTGTATTGTAGCTAATCCTTCCCTGTCTGTAATAACCAGAACGGATTCATGACGGGTCAGTAGCTCAGAGACAGGTTTGCTCAAATCGGTGGAACCTCCTTCAAAATGAAGCAACTCATTGAAACCATCTTCGCCGGTGTCCCAGACGCCGACAATTTGTTGGTCAGCCGCCATGAGTTTGCAGGGCTGTTCCAATTCGGCGAGGTGGCGAATAAACGAATGCATGGCCGAGGACCGCATAGTCCTGTTCATCGACCCTGAGACATCAATCACTAAGACCTTGGAAGAGTTCAGCGGCTGTGTGATAGCCAGCCAGCGCGGAATCGGTTCGCCAACACAGTTCCGAACGACTGACGCAAGCTCTGTGCGGAGCTCCACGTTGGACGACGTCAAGTGGCCGATGGCCCTACATCGACTCTGAACCGTCTTGGACACTTCGTAAATGGCCGTGCCAATAGGGCCGTGATTGACCAGACAGATTTCCGCCACTGGAAGAGCGCGGGCATAATCTTCGAACACATCTACAAACTTGGCCTTTGACGAGTTTTTATAATGCTTGACCTCTATGACCAGCTTGCAAACCTCTCCTCCATCGTTCGTAGTCCATAGTCCATGATCAGGCTGCACTCCCCCCTTTCGGCCCTCGCCTCGCGGATTTGCCAGCGGGATTCGACGCTCACTGATTAGCTTGAACGGTCCGGGCGAGGAGTGAATTGTGGCCACCGTCGTCTCTTTGAAGGCAAACGCAACTCGACCATGATCGTGATGGATTTCAACGTCGTGTCCCTTTAGAGCACGAACCATCTCCGTGGCGATCCAAACGGAATAGAGATCGAAGCGCTTCTCCCAGACCGGCAACGACAGTACCGACTCAAGATCGCCTATGGAAATATTGACCTGCACATGTCGTACGGGGAACACGTCGGTGATCCTGTTCAGTTCTTCACCGATCGCACATATTTCGGATTCCGGCAGCCGGGAGGCCGCCGATAACGCGACGAGGAAGGATCGTAACCAATGGTCTGTCTCGTGTTGTGCAATAGTCCAGAGGTCAAAGCCATCAGAGGGGTCGTAGGTTCTACTGAAGTGGGGGGACCGACGGTGCTGGTGATAGAGATCCATGAGAGCGGACGGTGTCAACGCTTGATCCAGCAATTGTTGCAGCACTGCCAAGGCTATGGCCGCGCTCTTGGCCAACATAGGAGTACATTGTGATGGATTAAGGGACTTCGGCAAGGGCAAATAGGTTCCTTGTTTGTGAGCCCACACCCATTGCAGAACGTCATGCGAAATGTTGAGCTGGTTGTGTTGGAATGACTTTTGGATTTCATCCTGGACGGTCTGTCGATTCTGCAAGACGCGCCATAATTCCCAGCAGGCCTTCGCGTCAATGGCCGGAACAGCGATCCCTGTCTTGGCAAATCCATCCCAGACGGCCAGCCATTGCCGAAAGTGCTCTAAGCCCAGGTCAATGTCATCGACTTGCAGGGTCCATTGCGATTCCCCGCGTGTTGCGTCGGCGTGTTCGAAGAAATCCAGGATGTCCCGAAACATAGCCACGTAGGGATGGAGCGCCTCAAAGAACGCTCTGATAAATGACCCCATGTCGGCCGAGGCGAGCGCCTGCTGAATCGAATCTGCCTGGGGAGCCAAACGGCTGAGAATGCGTTGGTCAAGCCCCTCATCTCGTCCCTCGAGTTCGAGACCACCCAGAGTGCACAAATGCCGCCACGCGGACAGCGGATCACGGTGAACCAACGCGCTCATGGTCCCTTCACCTCGCACAACAGTCTGGGCCGATATCGTTAGTGTGCGACTGGTTTTACTAAAGGACTAGTGATGCCGCAGGTCCCCTCAATAATGAAAAGGTTGACCCATGGACTGTTGCATTCCAACACTTCCTGACCGACACACCAGTGCTGGTTTGGAAGTCCGCTCATACGGCTAAAACAAATAAAACTGGCAATCCCCATTTAAATGTGGTGCAAAACATATACCACTGCAGTCCATTGTGCAGCCTCTCTACGTCCCATTCTACAAGGCAAGTAAGACGCATGCCACGTTTCCAGAGAGCCCCACAAGAGAGCAAAGTTCACTGCTCCTGCGTCATAACTTCGCTCAGGTAGTCATTACTTATGTCGCTAGATTAGCCCGACCCGAAGCTTTTTAGATGTATCCAATTAGATAATAGATGTATCCAATTGGATAATTTTAGAGTGTTAAGTGAAATACGTATCATTAGTTTTTAGAGGAAATTGTCTCAGGAATATGAATTGCTTCGGCACTCCATGGGTTTAGTCCAGGCACAGCCCGGCTGATAGTGCAGGAAAACAGACTTCAAATATTATGTAGTTACATGGGGAACTGCCCCAGGGTAGATAGCACACGCCCAGTGGGTCTGTTGAGTGTAGATAACAACAAGTCCTAGCTGGGTAGCCGATTGAGAATCGTCAGGGTGGATCAGGACTCTTCCAGCGATGGTCACTGATTTGCAATCTAATCCGTACAGTACCAATTGATCATCATCCTCGATAGAGAGGTGGGCATGCCAGCAGCCTCAGACGAAGTGGATGTGTTCAATGTTTATCCCCTAGACTCCAAACACAACTATGATAAAGATGCGGCTGACGCATGACTGCAAGTAACTACGTTTTTGTGAAAACGACAACATGACAATCCTAATACGCGATTTGTGGAGCTGATTGACAGATCTCATCGGAAGATTCGTCCCGAGACAGTTCAACCTCTGGTTCGACTGCGTCTCAGCTGATCAATCATCTGAGGAGAAACCCAGAACCTGTGTGAAGCTTTGAGGGGGAACATGAATGACCAAAGCACTTCGCTCTGCCGTCTTCTATGGACCATATCTTAAGCACTAAAGGAGGATGAGATGTTAAACAGGACAAGAACCTGTGCCCTCCTAATGGCAATAATGCTCTGTACTGGCTGCCAAAACATTGGCAGTAATTCCTCCTACCTTCTGAAATACAAGAAAGACCTAAGGAAATCCTACGAAGATAATATAGAAAAAGCGGCCAAGGACAGTACCAAACGCAACATGGCTAATGAAGCAGAAATTTATCTACCCCCGATCTATCGCACTAACATTCCGTACACTCTTTCCAATCACTACGACACGAGGAACCCAGAATATACCGAAGACGATAAGACTATTAATCAAGGAGATCCGGTCAACGTCATTATTAATAAGGTTCATCTGGCAGACAATGCGGAATGGTTATGTTGGACAAAAGTGTGTGTGGATACCGCGGAGATTGCTGTCGTTGTTACGGTTGACGATGGCAGGCAGGAGGAACCTAAGAACGTACTAGTGGCTTATGAGGAAGGTATAAAGCGGAATGTTGATTTGCCAATCGCCGATCTCTTGACCTACGCGAATGAAGCCTACGGCAACCAACCCATCAAGATCACCGTTACCGTTTTCGAATTTGATCAACTGGAGAATGAAAACTTTAAAAAAATGTTAGGAACGGCGGCTGCCATAGGATCGGCATTGACTCCTGCGTATGCCCCCGCTTGGTCAATGGCAACTCAGGTTGGAAACTTCTTGATAAATCAGAATAAGGACGATGTTGTCGTCAAATTTACATTCCAAGTATATCCACGGCCGGTCGGACCATCCAAGAGCAATGTGAGAGAAATAGGAATGCCGCGGATTCAAGGCGGGAACTATCTCATCATCAACAGCAAGACCGTGCTCGATTCAAAGGAAGTTGAGCGAATTCACGTTGATTTTGGACTCAATGCATATGAGACAGAGGCATCAAACCATTCAGCAGTGCCAAAGATCACTAACGAAAAGCTCGAACTGCTTCCCTGGCCCATGCCTGATGACTCAGTTTCACGCGCCCCACTTGCTAAGAGCTACGTTGTCTTAACAGTCGGAAAGTCTCCAACACGCTCGGCAGCCGTTATCATTGACCGGCTTGATGCGCTCAATAGAAAGGCCACCGGTCTCACCACACTGGACGCTAGATCTCAAGCGGGAGCGGCGCTTCTTGGACGTGACTTAGATGACATCAGGAGTGCCGTGACATGGTTTTTTGCAGAAGGGGAGTACGCGAATAGGAAAGAGAATCCCCAATCCCTCAAGGAAATATTCAGTGTTGCCGAGGATCCACGTCTCAATCAAACGGATAAGCAAAAGGCACTGGTACTACTTAAATCATCGCTCCCAACAATGAGTCAGGATTTTAGGACAGCTAATGCCGTCACCACCAAGGAACAGGAGATAGATTTGTCCAACATGAAAAAGTGGTATGAAATCGTAAAAGCAAAGGCGACCTACGATCCTAGTGAAGGTAGATTAATGTGCAAAGATGATACTAAAAAAGAAGTCGAGTGTAGATAAACATACTTTCTATGACCCGTGACCTGTCTTTCAGACTTGTTAAGGCAAAGGAGAAAAGCGATGAATGATATGGGCGCAGAATGAAACCGGTCGTGTGGAGGGCATGCGCCTGATTCGCCGGCACCCTTGCAGTAGAGAACACGGATCAAACTACTCGGCGGAGGTTCGCAAATGGCGGACGACATCGGAACAGGATTGGCGCTCTCGGGGGGAGGCTACCGTGCTATGCTTTTTGGTCTCGGAAGCCTCTGGCGGCTAAACGAGATGGGTTGGCTCTCGAAGCTCGACATGATCACGAGCGTGTCCGGTGGCTCGATCTTGAATGGCGTCCTCGCGACGCGCTGGATGCGGTTGCAGTGGGAGACTCGACCCGTCGGCCGTGTCGCGACGAACTTCGCGAGCGAAGTGGCAGTACCGATCCAAGACTTGGCGAGCCGGACGCTCGACGTCGCTGCCGGTCTCGAGGGCCTCCTGTCGCTCTTCAGCACGATATCCGACAAGATCGTCGAGGCGTACGATAAGTATCTCTTCTACGGTGCCACTCTGCAAGATCTCCCGGCGTTCGAGGCGGGCAAGAACCCTCGCTTCCTGTTCTACGCGACTAGTCTTCAGACCGGTTCAAGCGTTCGGATGGAACAGAAGCGACTCGCGGACTATAAAGTGGGCGAGATTCCGAACCCGAAGCTTTCTCTCGCCCGCGTCGTCGCCGCCTCGAGCGCATTCCCACCCGTGCTCTCCCCCGTCGAGTTCAAGCTTGAGCCCGAGCTCTGGGACTCGTTCGGTGACACGGCTCCGCTCTTCGATAACGTCGATTACCGGAAGCACCTTATCCTCACCGACGGCGGCGTTTACGACAACATGGGCCTGCAGGCCCTGGAGCGCTGCCACACACGCCTCGTCTCGGACGCCGGTGCTCCGCTCGACATGCAACATGATCCGGCGACAGATTGGACGCGACAGGCGGTGCGCGTCCTCGACATCGTCACCGAGCAGACGCGCGCTCTCCGCCGTGGAGAGCTAATCGCCCAGTTCCAACGGGCGAGGACGGCGGCACCTGGCACCGCCGATGCGGCTCGCCGCGGCGGGTATTGGGGGATCACGACGAAGATTGGCGCCTATGGGCTCAAGGAGACGCTCGCCCGCGACAGTGACGTGACGGGCGCGCTCCAGTTGATCCGTACCCGCCTAAACGAGTTCTCGCCGAAGGAGCAGGGTCAGTTGATCAACTGGGGCTACGCGCTCACCGACGCGGCGATGCGGGCGTGGGTCGTCCCCGACGCGACATGCGCCACCGCCTGGCCCATCGCCGAGTTCGCGCTCTGAGGCGGCGCACGTCGCTTATTGGTCAGGGAGGAGACCGCTGATGGCAAAGAAGACGCCACGACGTACGCGACCCCGTCGAGCCGCAGTCGCATCCCAACCAACCGCAGCCGCACCTGCAGCGATCCCGCCGAGGGCCGCTCTGTCCGAGCCACCGGCGACGCGCCAGCTGCGTGTCTTCGCCTTCGATCCGAGCCTCAGCACCGAGATGGCGAATTACGAGGTGAGCGAGGTCCTCACCCGTATCCCGTGGGAACCCGATCGGACCTACGACGTCAACCAGAGACCACGCAATCCATTTGTGCAGCACAAAGAGAAGCTCGTGACTGAGGAGGGCCTCCGCCCGGGGCCGGTCGGCGACTACCTCGAGGTAATCGACGTCGACCCCGCGAGTCAGTGCGCCTACGCGCCGGTGAACTTGAACGACCCGCACTTGCTCGCGACCAACGGACTCGCCCCTTCAGAGGGCGATCCCCAGTTCCACCAGCAGATGGTCTACGCTGTCGCAATGAACACGATCCAGCACTTCGAGCGCGCTCTCGGCCGCCAGATCTTCTGGTCCGACGGGTACGTGGATCCCCAAAACGGCAAGCGGAAGTACCACCGCGTGCAGCGCCTCCGCATCTACCCGCACGCCCTCCGCGAGGAGAACGCCTACTACGACCCGACGAAGAAGGCACTTCTCTTCGGCTACTTCCCAGCCCGTCCCCAGGCCGCCGCCGACGGCATGCCGGGCGGCATGACGTTCTCGTGCCTCTCCCACGACATCATCGCCCACGAGACCACGCACGCGATCCTCGACGGCATGCAGCGGTATTTTCTCTCACCGGGGAACCGCGATGTCCTTGCGTTTCACGAGGCGTTTGCCGACCTCGTCGCCCTCTTCCAGCACTTCACCTATCCGGAGATCCTTCGGCATCAGATCGCCCGCGCCCGCGGTGACCTCGGCACTGAGAACATGCTCGGTCAGCTCGCCATCGAGTTCGGCAGAGCGACGGGCGGCCGCTCCGCGCTCCGCGACGCTTTCGGGACGCTCGAAAATGGGAGTTGGAGGCGGCGGCAGCCCGACCCGCAGGCCTACGTCGACGAGGACGAGCCGCACGCGCGCGGGGGGCTGCTGGTCGCGGCGATGTTCGACGCGTTCCTCGCCATCTATAGGAGCCGCACCCGCGACCTGCTGCGGATCGCGACGGGTGGCACCGGCGTGCTGCCGCTCGGCAACATCCATCCCGACCTCGTGGAACGCCTCGCCCAAGAGGCGTCGAAGACGGCGCGACATCTCCTTCTCATGTGCATCCGCGCGATCGACTACTGCCCTCCCGTCGACGTCACCTACGGCGACTACATGCGGGCGCTGATCACGGCTGACGTCGATCTCGTGCCGGAGGACGACCGCAACTATCGCGTCGCGATCATCGAGGCGTTTCGAGCCTGGGGCATCTATCCGGAGGAGGTCCGGACATTGTCAGTGGAGAGCCTGCGACTGAAGCCGCCACCCGCCGACAAATCGTTCCAGGAGTTCGTCGCCTTGCTGCGTCCCGCGTTCCTCTACGACGAAAATTCGGCAATTTGGCGAGAGATTGTCAACGGCCGCGCGCCCAACGAGGGCCACGCCGCCGATCGCCCGTTTCGCAAGTACACACGAATGGAGGTGGCCGGCAGAGTCGCGGACTTCAGCGCCAGGCTACACAAACAGATCAAAGATAACGCGTTTGCGCTCGTGAACTACGGCAGGCTCGATGTCGAACGGGATCGCCCCTTCGGCCTCAATCTCGGCTACGGTCACGAAGATGATTACAAATTCGAAGTGCACCAGGTACGGCCAGTCCGTCGGCAGGCGCCCGATGGCCGCATGATCCAAGACCTGTTGATACAGATCACCCAGCGGCGTCCCGGATATCTTGATGAAAATGAACAGCGGAAGGAGAACGAACGCTACCGAGTCGTGGGCCAAACCATCAAACCGAAACGTGGCGACTTCAGCTACCGCGGTGGCGTGACGCTGATCCTCGACCTCGAGACCTTCGAGGTACGCTACGCCATCTACAAGGACATGGTCGATACCAAGCGACTAGACGCCCAGCGCGATTACATGATCCGTTCGAGCGGCCTCTCGCTGCGTGAGCTTTACTTCGGAGCAGCCGACACCGGCCAACGGCTGGCGGCCATGCACTCGATCGCCGACTGACGATTGGATCGGAGAACGCCATGCCAATGAAGAGGCTCAAGACTAAAAAAACCGCCACCAAGAAGGCTCCGGCGAAGAAAGCTCCAGCCGAAAAGACCGAGGCGAAGACCACCGCGGCGCAAGTTGACGTCACGGTTCGCATGTTCTGCCAGGGACTCGGCGATTGTTTCCTGATTACGATCCCTCAGGCGGATGTGCGCCCGTACTCCATCCTGATCGATTTCGGTGTGGCCCTTGGCACCCCGTCGGCGGACATCATCATGAAACAGACCGCCGTCAAGATCGCCGAGCTCACGCAGGGCACCATCGATCTCCTCATTCTTAGCCACGAGCATTGGGACCACGTCTCCGGCTACGTTCTGGCGGCGGACAAGCTGAAGAATATGAAGAAGACGAAGAAGCTGACCTTCAAGCACCTCTGGGTGGCGTGGACCGAAAAGGACGGCGATCCGCTCGCCGATGTATTGCGGAAGGAGTTCAATAAAGCCAAGACGGCCCTCACCCGGGCGTTCGACTCAGCCGCCGGCCTGAAGGGCGTAGACGACACGAGTGTCCGACGCTTGCAGGCGCTCAACGGAGTGCTTGCCTTCTACGGCCTTGGAGCCGCGAACTCGGGTGGCAGCGTCGCCGACGCGATGAAGCTACCGCATGAGCTGGTCGACGAAGCCAACAACAAGGCGGCCGTCGACTACCTGCGACCTGGCACTTGCGTCGCACTCCCCGGAGCAATCGGAGCCGCTGCGAGTATCCAAGCTTTCGTGCTCGGCCCGCCCTACGATCGTGCCAAGCTGAGGCGTCTTAATCCCAGCACAAAGGGCGACGAGGCCTATGAAAAGACGAAGGGTGATCTTCCGGGTGTCGCCTTTAATTGGTCGTGGATGGCGAGCGCATTTGGCGAAAAGCCGGGACTGGCCCCACTAGTCGACGATGCAGACAAGGTCGTCGACGCTTCGCTCCCATTCGATGAGGAGGTTGGCATCTCTATCAACGCTGCCAAGGGTGACCCACGCTTCGCGAGCTACTACTCCGACGCTCCAGCGGATGCCGTGCGGCGCATCGACAACGACTGGCTGTGGGCCGGTGCCCAACGTTTGGCGCTCAAGATGGATAATTACACCAACAATACCTGTCTCGTGCTGGCGTTCGAGCTGCCGAAGTCGAAGCAGGTTCTGCTCTTCCCAGCTGACGCCCAAGCCGGGAACTGGCTCTCCTGGCACGATCAGAAGTACGACACCAAGGATGGGCGCCAGCTCTCCGCCGCCGATCTCCTCGCCAAGACTATCCTCTACAAAGTCGGCCATCACGGCAGCCACAACGCCACCCTCAAAAAGCAGGGCCTCGAGCTCATGACTCATCCCGACCTGGTCGCGATGCTCCCGGTCGAAGCCGATGGTGTGGCGCGGCTGCGCTACGGTCAGATGCCGCTCCAGTCGCTGATGAAGGCGCTCCGAGAGAAGACCGACGGCCGTATCCTCCGTATCGACGACACCTGGACCAACAACAAGGCACCCGGCACCTGGAAAAAACAGGGGCTCAGCGCCTCGCTCTCTTCGGAGCAGATCACGGTCGGCCCCAAGGGCAAGACGTCGAAGCGCCCGCTGTACATGGAACTGACCTTGCGAGATGAGTAGGATCCTCGCCAGAACGAAGCCGCGAGTCCTCGGCGATCTCCACGGCGCTTTATGGGGACCTGGGCCGAGTCTCTGGGGGATTTTTCCTAATCGGTGAATTAGACGAGGGCGATTCCTTGGTCACGGAGAAGGTCAATAGGCGGTTTTGTGGGCTGTACCTAATTATATCGTCTTGTATTAATTACGATACACGTTGATGTTCTCGCCCAGAGAAAATGTCCGAGAAAATTGTCGGCCCTGCTCTAGCACTGCGTCCTTCTCAGTACTGAGAGCGATGATGGCAGATATGGTCATGGCATTCCCACTCAGCCGTGAATAACGATCGGTCAACGTAAGGAGTTCCGATCAGGGGACTCTTATTTAGGACGTTGGAGAGCAGTTCTGCGGTACGAAATTGTTAAACAGCAATGCGAAATTGGTGGCATGGAGGGAAGATTGATGAGTAAGGATGGCACTACAGGAAAAGGGAAGGATTGCCCATAATCGTACCGTAGAGCGTAGGCCAGGCCTTTTGAGAACAACCATGCCTGGCTTAGCCTTACAAAGTAAAGAGAGTCAAGGAACCTTGCACGAAAGTGGCGTAAATACGATGACTCGGCATTTCAATTTTGCCACGGCACTCGCGGTTGCTCTTTCTTTATCGCTATTCATGGCAAGTGTCGTCGAGGGGCAGGCATTGTCGAATCTTACACTGGTTCCTGGGGACGAAAAAGAGATATGTACGGGAGTGAAGGCCACTGTCACACCGAACCAACCTAAGTTCGGCGAACTGCGCATTAGCGATGCTAAGGACCCTGGATCTCACATCTTTTATAAGGCGAAGGACACCTCGGCCGTCGTTATAGATACTCTGGAGTGCACCGTTGGGGAGCAAAGGCAGACAATTAACATCGTTATCTCGCCCAAGCGCAGTCTAGTCTCAGGCTTCAGCGATGAGGCTTACCCCGAAGCCTTCAAGGCGCTCTTTTTACTCTTTGTCTTAGCGATCGTTCTCGAATCGGCGCTCGCGATCCTGTTCAATTGGCGCCCCTTCGTCGAAGCCTTCAATTCCCGTGCGGTCAAGCCGGTGGTCTCGCTGGCGTTCGCGATCGCCTTGGTTCACATGTTCAAGATCGACCTCTTGACGTCATTGGCGAAATTAATCAATCCAAACGTACCGGCGCTGGACGACACGGGCCGGATCCTAACGGCGATGGTGATTGCAGGCGGTAGCGCTGCAATCAACAACCTCATGGTCGGGCTCGGTTTCCGTCAGGCGCGCACGCCGGAAATGGTGACTCCGACACCGCCTGCGGGCAAAGGCTGGATTTCGGTCAGCATCATTCGCAGTAACAAGATCAAGGGGCCGGTAACGGTCGCCATTGGAGTGGCAAATGCCGGTCAGGTTGCGGTGGTTGCCAGCCTTGAAAAGTCGACTACGCCCACATACCGCTACTTCTTCCGCGATCGCGGACGCTTCCCAAGCTCGGGCGGCTATGCGGTGGCGAAGGGAGACAACGTCACCGTCAAGGTCAGCGCACTCAAGGCAGACGGCAGCGGCGCACTGGAGAAGACCTGGGGTCCCAATATCATCGCTGAAGGCGCGATCATCGATCTCACCTTCACAATGTGTGAGTAGCCGATGTCATTATGGCGGAACCAAAGAGAATTTCCACCTCGCGACCGCACTCAGGTTGACCAGATTATCGAGGTCAAGCCATTCGGGCAGATGCTCTCCGAGGTCTATGTTTCTCGGACGCCAGGCCACGTCGGACGATGGGATTCGACGTTCCAGGTCACGACAGAAGGCGCCGAAGCGCTGTTCGCTTTCTCGCTGGTATCAAAGAAACCGTATAACCTCGTGTTCCAAAAATTCCAACATAGTCTAGTCGTCCTTAAGAAGCGCGATTCGAGTACAGGTGGAATATTAAAAGCGACCTAAGTGAGTACTTCCGCGTCGAAGACTTGCTAGAAAGGTTTTGGTTATTTGTTGAGGGAATATCATGCCAATCTTGAATCCGTCTTTGTCCACAGAGCTTGTGGCTACGACTGATCTTCAACCCCCGTCGCTGCTTATCGATAGCTGCGTTGGGGGCGAATGTGTGTTGTATGCTGGCGCTGGTCTTGGTGCGCGTGCCGGGTTTGCAACCTTTCGTCCTTTTTTGGCTGAAATGGTGCGATGGGCTAGGACTAAAAAGTACCTTAGCGTCCAAACCGCCGAATCCTACCAAGCCTCTATCGATCACGGCTACGTGAATTCAGTTGCTGACGGCTTAGTTGAGGAGCTAAAGGCTCATATGTCTAGCGTGCATGCCTATCTAAAGGAGGCTTTTGGTCGGGAGGTTCCACTCTCGGATGCACACAATCTTCTCAAGCAAATTGACTTCGCTGCTGTTCTAACCTCGAATCTCGACAAGTTATTGGAGAAGACTTATTCAGCACCGTCAAGTCGTCTCTTTACACCTCGTGATGCACGGCCGTTGATAGAGATGCTGCAGAAGCGCGTGTTTTTTGTGCTGAAGTTATATGGTGATATTGAAAGGCCGGATTCTGTCATCATCTCACCGGTTCAATTGGAGGACGCGATTCGTGAGAACCTTCCTTTCTTGCAATTTATGCAGACGCTGTTCTTCACGAGGACAATTCTATTCATCGGTGCAAGTTTCGAAGGGATTGAGGACTATTTGAAAGGGATTGGATTGCGGAAACAGGAAGGTGCCAAACCACATTTTGCTTTGATAGGTGTGAGAGGCGAGGGATGGCAACCCAGGGCTGCATCACTTGAACGGCGATACGGCATTACAATCTTGCCATATGTACTAGATCACGACTATACGGAGGTTCCCAAGTTTTTAAATCACCTTGTCGAAGCAGTCCGGCAGCGGCAGCTTGGACATGCAACTAAAAGACATTCAGTCGCAGCTCTCAAGCGAATTCACATAGATAACATTGGGCCATTCGAGAGCTTAGATCTCAGTCTGAACCCGACATGGAACATTCTCTTAGGTGACAATGGAGTAGGCAAGTCAGTAATTGTGAGGGCCATTGCTGCGGCAATCTGCGGGAAAGATGCTCAACCATTCGTGGGACGCTTGATCCAAGCGGGGAAGACTAGCGCAGCAATCGTGTTGGAAACCGACCGTAATGTTTATAAAACTGAACTCCTTGCAACGACGACCGGTGCCGCAGATCTACGGTCTATCCCTGTGCGGCCCCTAGAGGCTGAAAACTGGCTTGCATTAGGCTTTCCCGCACTACGTACAGTGAGTTGGGAGCGTCCAAATGTCCCACAGAATATCGACAAAGCATTGCCGTGCCCGGACGATTTAATTCCACTTGTGGCGGCAGTACCCGACCCTCGACTAGACAAGCTTAAGCAATGGCTTGTTAACCTGGACTATCTCAACAAACACGAACAAAGCATAGGGGGACCAGGCGGAAGATCTGAGAAATTGCTCAATGAGTTTTTCGACATCATGGGTAAATTGAGCGAGGGGCTCACCATTCGGCGTGGAGAAGTCAATCCCCTGACACGTGAAATCACAGTCATGACGGACGATGGTGCCCTGCCTCTTGAAGCCGTTAGCCAAGGCACCACATCCCTAATTGGGTGGGTTGGGGTACTGTTGCAGCGACTTTACGAAATTTATAGCGACGATGAAGACCCCAAAATGCGCTATGCCTTAGTGTTGATGGATGAAATAGATGCGCATCTACACCCCTCCTGGCAACAGTCTCTGGTGTTTAATCTGTCGAAGGTCTTCCCCAACGTACAATTTATCGCAACGACTCATTCACCATTGATAATTGGTGGTATGCCCCCGGAGCAAATCTTCCGCTTCGCACGTGATGAAAATGGCAAAGCGACGCGCGTGCAAGTTGATCCAGACATGACGGTTGGACGAACAGACCAAATCCTAACGACACCGCTATTTGGGCTCAAAACTACGCTGGATAGGGCCACTCAAGAAGGCATTAAACGTTACCAGGAACTAATTGGTAAGATTCGGCGGTCGCACGAAGAAGAGAAAGAGTTCCAAAAACTCAGAAAAATCCTTCAATTTCGAATTCCCCCAGCCTCTGGATCACTGGGCGAAAGACGTGCCCATATTAAAGCACGTGAAAATCTTGTGCGTAATGCAAAAGAAAAATTGTCTGCGCCCGAATCTGTACGGACTACAAAATCAAGAAAACTAGTTGGCAAGGTAATGAAAAAGAGGAAATGATCATGATTCGTATCCGATTCGATCCTGAGAAGTTAAGTGAGCCACAGAAAGCCGAATGGGTTCGCTTGGTCAAGAGGGCTGATCGGGCAACGCTTGAGGCTATCAGGGCGTGGGAAGAGTGGCGAGTCAAAGGCGTGGCAGGCACCTTTACTTGTAGTCTGTTGGAAGAGATATGGAAAAGCCTTAAGGATTGGTTGCTGGCCGAGGTATTCCATAACAAGTGCGCTTACTGTGAGACAAGAGAGGTGCGCTCGCCGTATCATGCAGAGCACTATCGACCAAAGGGACGGGTGCGTTTCCGCGTCGAGGGAGAGAAGCGATTAAAAAAAGCGGTGGTTATCGACGAGGCGGGAGAGGAAATCGAACATCCAGGCTATTTCTGGCTCTCTTATAATTGGCTGAATCTCTTGCCCGCCTGTCACGCCTGCAACTCTGCCCTTGGCAAAAACGATCAGTTTCCCGTCAAGAAAATGCATATTGGGGTAACGCGTTTAATGCCTGAGCAGATTAAGAAATTGCAGCGCAATCTGATTAAGAGCCCTATACGGGATGGCGTCTATTATCTGCAACCAGAAGATCTTAACGAGTTGGAGGAGCCTCTCCTCTTAAATCCTTATATCGACGATCCGCAGGAACATCTTGCGTTCGGTGAGTTGGGGATTGTTGGGCCTCGTGAAGGAAGTGACAAGGGCAAGCAGTCAATTTCGATTTACAATCTGGACGCGGAAGAGTTACGGATCGCAAGGCAGAAAGAGCAAGAGGCAGCATACATGCAATATGTAACTGAATTAGGTAGAGGAAAGGGTGTGACAAAAGCAGCGCGGATTCACGGAGCAAAAGCGGCTATGACGAAGTATATAGCTGGAGATGAGCCGTATTCCGCTGCAGTGGTTGCTAATCTACGTATTCAGCATCCAGATCATGAATGGTGATCGCGAACTACGAGAAGGTAATGGCACTTAAAAATTAGGTTTGATAAAGCCAGACAAATGGGCATGGAGCGACAAAAAAGCTTACGAGAACAATCCATGTGGTGGAGAAATGGTTGAAATGTTAGTCGTCTTTTTCGCTTCATGCCGCTTCTTGTTCCCACCTGAACAAGTACAAGAGCTGTTAGGATTCTGGTTGTCTCAGTGAACACCAATGCATCCATATAAAAACCATGGCTTTGGTATCGAGCTCGCAGTATTGGAGTAACAACGCTTTATACCTATCGCGCACAGCTGAATCATCTTTGGCTAAGCCAAACATCATCTCCTGATACACGCGCATTGCACCTGTCCCCTCTCTCACCACCTCTTCCGTCGCTCCAATGGGTAGTGGAGGCAATGCTGCATACGGCGTCAACAATTGTCCTGTGTCATCGCGCTTAACGTACTTAGAAAAGGCTGGATGCGAATGGAGCGCAAGATTAGTTGTCCATGCAGCAGCGAGAGTGTCTTTGATAGAGAGGCTTTTGTTCATCACCGGATGAAAATAGTGGTCTTTGGCCAATGCGCAAAGATCGACGATTCGAGGATTGGCCTTCGCCGTTACCGCATCAAGCCAAGCAGTGAGTGCAGGGGCATTCTCCCCGTACTCAGGCATTTGTCTGCGAATTTCCCGCAAAACGGTTATTTCGAACGGAGACCAAATGTAGACCGTGCCGGTATCCCCGATCTGGGCTTGAAGTGCACGGGCAAAATAAAAATTTGGGAAGGCGTCGTCAGAATTAAGCCATTCAGTATGGTGTATCTCTCCCGCCGGTTCATGAAGGGTCTCGCAGCTCCATTGGAATGCAGCGAGTTCGTAGGGCCGCATTCCCATGCGGTATGAAACCGCAGGTCGAGACGCCTCAAAATCAATGAAGTGAAGTGGGTAAGCATGATTGGCCAGGATAGGGCGAAGGTCGTCAGAGACGAACTCCCGATTCGTCCGTGTGTAATCTATTTGAATTTGTTGCCTTGCAGCATAGGTGCCTTGCAGCTCGGCAGCTGAGACATCTAGCAGGTGAGCCTTCCCTTCGGTTGCCATCTGAGCCACCGCGTCTCGTTGCCTGTCGCCCAGCGAGTCTACGCGGTAAAGATCAAGGATGTGAGGATTGATATCCGCTAAGCGTCCCCAACATTCGCGGAACCCGTTAGGCTGCCCATTGTTCTCTAAAATACGGTATTCGCATCCATTGCAATTTTTTCCTATGGTCGGTGCGATACGAATGATGGGATCTACTCGAAGAGAGGCGGCAAGTGTATCAACGGTAGCTATCACAATAGATGTCAACTCATCGACCTCTGACGTCACATCGAGAAAGGCGAGTTGATGGCTGTTCTTCAGCCGTGCCACATCTCCACGGTACTCTACCGTGGGCTTCCTATACCCATGAGCTGTCTCGTCCCTGTGGAGGCGGAATTTGTCAAATGTCGTGTGCTCGCTTGCGACCCTCGCCTTATCAACCAGGCAAAGGACTGGAATAACTGTAAAAGTTGGGAAAGCGCCGCGGAGAACAATGGTCTGGAACGTCAAATCTTCTAGATAATCACGCCATTCCGACAAGATTCCACCTTTCTTCCCTCGGAATGGTCTTGGATTCACACGAGAATCAAACGAACTGGATTTCACTTCGATCAGCCGTAAGACATTTCCTTCCCGTTGAAGGATATCGGTCCGAGCTAGCAGGTTTCCGTGAAGGATCGTTGCCTCGAAGAGTGTTCCATCGCCAACCTGTACAGCTGTCGACGTCTCACGAAAGGCTTGGTGAGGGTCCTCGCACTCTGGGAGCACCCGCCCATCAGAAAAGAGTAATTTGGCAATTGCCTCCACCATGTACCCGCCATCTCGTAAAAAATCCAAATAAGGATTGTCTTCCAAGAGCGAGGGATAGTGATTCTTCTTGTAGTACAGCTTGGTGGGACACGAGCGGCTAACAATAAAGTCATTCTTTGTCAAAAACATGGTCAACACCTCTGTGAAGTACTACCGACTTAGTGCTGCCTGCTTCTTTGCCCACTAATTCGCCAAGCTATACAAATACTGCATAATTTGGTGCTTGGTTCACGTTCGTGTCGGCCATTGATCAGGCCGAGACAAGTGCGTTTCTATTTTGCTCAATGTGTCTCCTGACCTTATCCGGCAAAGCCTGTTCGGCAAGACGCAACTCATAGGTTTTCTGCAAGTTCATCCAAAATTCGCCAGTGGTATTGAAAAACGCTGCAAGACGCACGGCCGTGTCGCCCGTAATGCCCCGCTGTCCCTTGATGATTGCCGTAATTCGGTTTGCCGGCACCTTCAGTCCCTTGGCGAGTGTATTGGCGTTGATGGGGGAATCGGACCCTTTCATGAACTCTTCCAGCAAAATTTCTCCCGGATGCACCGGCCGCATGCCATTCTTCACCATGACCGTTCTCCTTCAGTGATAGTCCGTGATCTCAACCTCATGGGGTCCATCAGCTCTCCAGATGAAACAGAGGCACCATTGATCGTTGATTCTGATGCTGTGCTGGCCCGCATGATCGCCTTTCAGCTTCTCCAATCGATTGCCGGGAGGCGCCAACAGGTCCTTGAGGTCGGCGGCACTGTCTAACATCGTGAGCTTTCGTTCAGCCACGTTGCGAATCCCAGAGAACTCCTTGACGGACTCTCCAGCGAACAGGCTCTCTGTCTTCTTATCCCGAAAACTTCTGATCACTGATCTTACTCTACCATTGTTTTACGATTTACGTAAAACGGATGTGCTAAATTTGTACTAAAAATTCTCAAAAAGGACTCGATTCACTAAAAACCGTGGAATCAATGGAATCGACCTAACTAATTGATTCATCTATAAAATGGGGGAAACCTCACAAAATCAAGCCGCTATAGAAATGCTACTTACCGAACTTTTAAGGCGAGGGTCCTGGGTTCGAATCCCAGCCGACTCACCATTTTTCAATCACTTATGCGATCCGGGTACTTCCAATGAATCTCCATTGGAAGTAAGTGACTCATTTTGCCCTTCTTTTTTAGCCGATTTGACAGGGCCTTCCCCCCCGTCTGACACCCTATTCCGTTTTCGATCAATTGCCGCATTCGTGTGACTCTGTTCTATGACGCGGATCGTCAGGTCATGCAGCGCACGCTGGCTAGAGGGTTGCGCGTGCGTACTGACGCAGGAGTGGCCTGAAGGAGAACTGCACCTGAGTTCCAGTTCCAACCTACGGAGAGCTGTCCGCGGATTCATAAAGCCTATCGAATTCGAGAACAGATTCTGTGCGATAGACGCCCCCGTCTTACGAAGTTGGGGGCGAGTCGGCCGCGCGCAGGCCGTCCTCTGCGCCTTCAAGGGTCAGCCCGTTGAGACGCATCGCGCGTCGTACCTTTTGGAGGTCGAACAAATACATTTTGCACAATCGTTCATAGGGGATACGCCCCTTGCGATATGCCCGTCGAATAGTCGTGATGTGAACATCAAATTTTTCTGCAAATTCCTTGGCCGTGAGTAACATCCTTGAAATGACTCCTTTCTCACTTCTGGACATGGTGAGGACACTACGCGAGCATTGGGACATTGAGAACTATGCGTATGCATGCCGCGCAGGCCGGTCTGCTAGAGCTATGCGGGGATCCACTATTCGTCCGACCTGAACTTCGACGAGTTAACCTGGGTGCACGTGAATGGGAAATGGGGCCGCGGCGCGGACCAGGGCGGATTTGAAAGCCCGCGCCCATATAAATGCCTGTTGATATTTTTAGATGGAAGTCCCAAAATGGCGCCGCTTTACCACCACGCAATTATACTCATGGTGAGAAAAGACGCAGAAACGCGAGATGTACAGATAAAAATATCTGGCACCGCCTTGCTCAAATCGCGCATGGATGAGTTTGTGGTGAACAATTTCCAGACATTCAATTCCGTGAACACGCTCGTGGATCGTACGGTGCGGTATGTGGTGAAACGCTATGAAGCGGCAGAAGGTCGAATTGATAAGGATGGGTTCCCGCTCGACGTAGCCCAGAGGATCGGCTCTTCTACGAACGCGCGCCCCAAGCCGAGGAGAAGAAGCGCCATAGCCGCCCTTGAGCGCGCGGCATCGGTTTAGGCATTGAACGCAACGCTACCAAAGCGACCTACCCAGACTGGTACGAGAATGGCTGGCAGACGACACGAACGTGAAGTGTTTCACCGCCGAAACGTTAAAAGCGTTCTCCCGAGCGTGCGAGCTGTACGGTACTGTTGGCGGCACGCAGTGTCGATTTTGCATGAGGCTGACTGCCGAGCGTGCCGAGTGATACGTCGGCCATGCAGGAGGCCACCGCCCCAGCGGTCAGCTGGCCGACTACGCCGGACGGGGGGATCAGGGACCAAGCGTGTCTTGAGCAGAAAGGCTGGAGGCTGGTCGAGAAATGAGACGCTATGTCGGCATATATTCCGAGCATCAGCACTGATCTGTTTATTTTCCAATTATGTAGCGCTCACGTTATCACCGTCGTCGACGATCCGTGCCGCCTGAGGCGCGTGCCTGTTCATTTTGTCGAGCCGACGAACCCAGCTCCATACCTCACACCGTAGTCTTGGAGGACACCACATGCGCACACTACCCAGGCTAGCGGCCGGTCTTTCCGCACTGCTCCTCACCGGCTGCGTAGACTTCTCCCTTCGTATCACGCCGGAGAATCTGTTGGTCAACTCGATGACCGAGGGCCGCGACTGTACATACCTCGTGTTCGGATTCGGCACCGGCACGAACACCGTCGAGCAGGCCATGGCCAACGCCACCCCGCCGATTCAGAACATTCGCAGCATCAGTCTAACGGTCTTTCATTTTCTAGTCTTCGAATCACACTGCCTGAAGGTCGTCGGTGAGAGCGCTCCAGCCGGCGAGGGAGCACGCTAATTGGAACATGATGTGTTCGCAAGAGGAGGACCCCACATGCGCACGTTCTGTACGCTGACCGTCTGTCTCGCCGTGCTTCTGCTCACTGGCTGCGTCAGCATCACCAATCGCGTCACCCCAGAGGATCTCTCGGTGAAACCGATGGCGGAGGGCAAGACCTGCATGTACACCCTGTTTGAGTTGGGCTACGGCAACAATACCGTCGAGCAGGCCATGGCCAACGCCACGCCGCCGATTCAAAAAATCCGAAGCGTGAGCACAAGCCTCTTCTTCTTGCTGTTTGTGAATAAGAGCTGCCTCATCGTGGTCGGCGAGGGTGCACCAGCCGCCGCGCCATAGCGGCGACGCCAACGGAGACGGTCTGTCGACGATTACCGAGTACTGGAGGGACTATACGATGCATCGACTGATCTGCTGCACCTGCTGGCTGACGGCCCTACTCCTCTCCGGCTGCATAAATCTCTCAATTCGCCTGACCCCGGAGGATCTCTCGGTCAAACCGATTTCAGTGGGCAAGGACTGCATGTACGCGGCGTTTGGGTTTGGCTACGGCAGGACGACCGTTGAGCAGGCCATGGCCAACGCCACCCCGCCGATTCAGAACATCCGAAGCGTGGGCGTAAACGAATTCTATTTGCTAGGTGTAGTCAGGGAGTGCCTGATCGTGGTCGGCGAAGGTGCCCCGGGCACTACCAAATAAGCGCACCGTGACCCCACACGACCAATGGTGTGCGAGTGCGAGCTCCCTGCACCAGCCTGGTGCAGGGTGGTGGATCTTGATGGGCTGACGTATCGGGCGGAGGCGGTGGTGGCGGAACCGGCGGCCACTTGACCATACGCACGGGCGCCTGGCATCTCATGCGGTGACCGCGCGATATCGAGCGTAGACACGCTCGGCCCAGTCAGCCAGTCGCGCGGGAATGTACGGCGCCTCAAGCGTGGCCGCCTCCGCCGTCGGCTCCCCACGGGCGTAGCACTGTGGAGAAGGTCTCCCCTGCATCGGCCTCATAAGCATGGTGCCAGAGACATTGATAGCCCTGTGTGATCTGCAACAACTGCGCGTGCAGCTTCTTGCTCCTGAACAATTGCGTGACGCATAACTACTCCAATGTCAAAACGTTGCTGGCAAAACATCTCCGATTTCAACTGCACGTGACCCCAACGAGTGCTTCGTGGCTGAACCTCGTCGAACGCTGGTTCGGGGAGATCACGCGCAAGCGGATTCGGCGAGGCGTCTTCACGAGCGTGCCGGAGTTGGTCGCGGCGATCCAAGGGTTCATTCGGCCCAATAACAAGAACCCTGAGCCGTTTGTGTGGATCTAGATAGTCGACGACATTCTGAAAATTCAAGTATTGCAAGGCCGTGATGGAGACACCACACTAGCACGCTGGTGCATGGCGGAGGCCTGTTTTCGCCAGATCGAGCAGCGACACTCGTTGCGGATGCTTCAGCCAAAGCTTGTGAAGATCCTTTACGTTGGCGTTGTGATGGAGTAGCACTTCCATGGCGTGATAGCCCATGTGAGTCAGCAGCGAGACCAGTTCTTTCTGGACGTGTGGCCCCTTCTTTCGCGAGCTGTTCTGAGGCGCATTTACCACGGCGAGACAGCTTGCGTCGTTATCTAACGCGACATAGATGATTCGTGAGGGGAGCCGGCTGAGATATTCCTGGAGGCGCTCGACCGTATTCGGCCCATTCAGGGCACAGAGGGTAAACGAGGGTCCGAAGAGCTCATCGCCTGCAAGGCAATCCACGATGCTTTCCGTGATCAGAATTGGCGCGTTCCCGCGTTTAAGGATCCAGGGGCCCTTGAGGCCACTGGTGACACGCATCAGGGCGGGTGGGGCCTCGCCCAAGGCTCGTGCCACCAGGCCTTGCATGAAATGGATGTTGGGCGTGGGAAGCGGGAAGGCCACATACGAGATGCCGTCGTCTCCTAGCCGCTCCATACAGCGCCAAGATGCTGGTTGTAGGGGAGCGCCAATTTATGGAAATACGACCGGAGCTCTTCCTCACGTTCCGGGGTCATGTTGGCTTGGGCGGCATAGTAGAGCTTCTTGGCGTGAGCAATACGTTCTTTGTCGGTTGGAGAGGCCGTGGAGTGGTCGGCCCCGCCTTTTTTGTGCCATCTGAAGGGAGAGTTTCCGGCATCATTTCCCTTGAGCGGGGAAGAAGGGTGTCGTGACACACAAGCGATTCGGTGTCGAACACATCGTGGCGGTGCTCAAACAAGCGGGACTGGGAGCCCCAGTTGCGGACTTCATCGGTCATCTCGGGATTGTCGAGCAGCCGGTCTATCAGTGGAAGCAGCGATAGGCCAGCCCGGAATCCGAGCAGGTCCGCCAGTTCAAACACCGCCAGGAGGAGAATGCGAAGCTCAAACGGTTGGTCGCGAACTTGTCCCTGGGCAAAGTGATGCTCCAGGATGTGCTCGCAAAGAAATGGTAAGGCCCTCGCAACGGCAAACCGTCGTACGCTATCTGGGAACGGCCTATCCGATCAGTGAACGCTGCGCTTGCCGAACCGTCCGCTGTGCGAAGGCACCTATCGCTATCGCAGTCATCGCAATCCCTGCGTCGAGCTCCGCCAGCGGCTTTTTCCGCGCGCTGGGTCGTGACGACGGAGAGCGTCCTGGCCTTACCCGAATTACTGGAGTCAGTCACGTGAGCTATAGTAGGTTCGTATCGCCGCATCAGCGGCGTCAACTGATCACACCCAGGCCAATTCCTCAGGTCACAAATGGTCTACATTCGCGGGGCGGGTCATTAAGACGCGGCCTAACATCTAAATGGAGGAGGCGCATGGGCATCACACTTGACGACGTAATTCGCGCGCTGAATTGCTGCGACTTCGCGGCTGAAAGTGAGCTGAACAAGCTTGCAAAACTTCGAGGCGTAACGTGCTGCAGTATTAAGCCATTCCAGCTCAGCACGAAGCTCGCCGTACTCAAACGCGACGGCGATGGTCGGACCTACGTCATTTTTAGAGGCACGGAGCCATACGGTTTGGGAACCTGGCTTCTCACAAACTTTCAAACTGCTTCGACGGACTTCTCACTTGTAGATGCCAGCATGAATCATGTGACTACCGAGCCTAAATTGCCGATACAAGCCGCTTCGGTCAAGACGATATCACCCGGCTTCGTGCACCAAGGCATCCTGCGCACATGGTCGCAGCTCTGGTACGGAACGGACATTCTCGACACTACGTTCTTGCGCCCTTCCTCCGGCGCTCAGCTGCTTTTTCGCTACCTCGCGATTGGCATAGCTGCCGGTGTTGTAGCGGGCTACTTCTTTTCTTCAATGCTCTTGGGCACGCTCTTCGGCCTAGTCGCGGTGCTCGGCGTGATGGCAATCGAATCGGGAAGCGCTGAACGTCTGTTTTGGCGGCCCTTCGACCCGCCCGACGGCATACCGATTTTCAGGCAACTCAAGTCCCTTGGAGAATCCGAACAGGTATGGTTCGTTGGTCATTCACTCGGCGGCGCAATGGCAACACTGGCTTTCCACGCCTATGGCAACTGGCGGGCCGCCGCACGGAAAGATAACGACGCAAGACTGGTCACGTTCGCATCGCCGCAGGTTGGCGACAGCTGCTTCATTGAGGACTTTCAAACGAAGTATCCCGGCCAGTTCTTGCACGTTGTCGATAAGGGTGATCCAGTACCGTATGCACCGCCATCCACTCCGGCACAACTCCTTCGTCTCGGCCCTTCTGTAGTCAGCCTATTTGGCGTCGCCATTTTTGTAGCATCCGTCGCCTGGAGTTCTCTGTATACATTGCTTTGGAAAAACCAACGGGCCTATGGCCCCTGGACTGACGCCGCAGGGGTCTGGCGTCTAGGCCCCACATACAACTGGATCACTCTCCTTCGACACACGCGCAAGTCCTACAGAAGGCGAATCCTGGCATTTGCCCAACAGCGCTTCGGGAAATGCGAGTGACGGATGACGTCTCCCCGGAAAACGACGGCACTCTAAAACGAGAGTCAGATGGCAGCTTCGGCGGTCCTCGACGAAAGGAGTGGATCGATGAAGCGGTCGAAATTTTCCGAAGAACAGATCGTGTATGCCCTCCGGCAAGCCGAGAGTGGCACCCCCATCGGGGATGTCTGTCGGCAGCTCGGCATCGCCGAGCAAACCTTCTACGCCTGGAAAAAGAAGTACGCACACCTCGGTGTGAGCGAACTGCGTCGACTGCGGCAGGTGGAAGAAGAAAACGCCCGGCTCAAACGGCTCGTGGCCGATCTCTCCCTCGACAAGCACATGCTGTCGGAGGCGCTCCGAAAAAAAGTCTGAGGCCCGCACGCCGTCGAGAACTGGCCCACTGGTTTCATGAGACGCTTCAGGTCAGTTGCCTGCGGGCCTGTCGCTTAGCGCAGTTTGGTCGAGCCTCGTGGTATCGACGCAGCCGCGCGAAAGATCGGTCGGCGCTTCGGCTGCGCATTCGTGATTTGGCTCATGCGCGGCCTCGGTTTGGCTACATGCGGATTTGGGTCTTGCTGCGACGTGAGGGGTGGCTCATCAATCGCAAGCGCGTCCGACGGTTGTATCGCTTGGATGGATTGCAGCTCCGCATGCGGGTGCGCCGACGAAAACATATCGCCCTCCACCGTGGACCGGCTCCCGTGCCGAGTGGTCCGCACGAGCGATGGAGTATGGATTTTGTGCATGATACCCTGGCCGACGGACGGCCGTTTCGGATCTTAACGGTCGTGGATAATTGGAGTCGGCACAGTCCCATCCTAGAGGCAGGGTTTCGGATGACGGGAGAGACGGTCGCTCAGGTGCTCGATCGTGTCCTGGACACCCCAGCGGTGCCCCGTTCGATTACGGTGGATCATGGGACGGAATTCCAATCACGCGCCTTGGAGGATTGGGCCTATCGGCGAGGCGTCCAACTCGACTTTATTCGACCGGGCAAGCCGGTGGAAAATGCGTTTATTGAATCGTTTAACGGGCGCCTACGGGACAAGTGCTTGAACGTGCATCAGTTCGCCTCGCTGGCCGAGGCGCAGGCCCTCATCGAAGCCTGGCGCGTGGACTACAATCAGCGTCCGCCTCACAGCTCGCTTGGGCACCTCACGCCCCAAGAGTTTGCCGAACAAGCGGTCCAAACCGGGCTGCAGGAGGCATCGAATTTCCAGCATGGAATGGTCTAGTTTTCAGGGAGGGGTCACAGCAGCCCGAAGTTCTCCTTTGGCAGTGTCGCCTTGACGGGGGAGCTTACATGCCCTTCCCAGAGGTTGCTGGGGGCAGCCCGTCAAGGTGATCGGAGTGCACGACACCATCAGCTCCGCCACTGTCTGCGAGTTGGAGCCCGAGAAAGGCCTCCTTGACGATTATTTTCCCGTTTGGCGGAGCAGTCTACCCGTAGCGCCGGTTCTATAGATGACTTTCAGAACTTCTTCAGCCATGGCTCCATACCCCTGTGCATTTGGATGGAAGGTGCCGTTGTATCCGCTGTCCCTTTCCTCTGTCGGCCATTGTGTAAGAAAGGAATCATTGGCGGTTCGTATGTATCGCGTGTTTGGGACATACGGTTGCCAGTCATCCACTTTGTGATTAAGCGGAAAAAACTTCCTATTGTCACCAGTGCACCAGCCATGACCCTTCATGACTTGCTGCAAAGGCGCTATTTCCCATTCGAGCCGGCCAGTCTTGCTCACTTTATCCAACAGGTGGGGGGTTTCCTCGATTGCCTTGTTGAGCTTGACGATGTTTTTCTCTTCGACGTCCACAGATTCCTCAAGAAGAAATCTGACTTGCCAGTCGTCAGGAATCCCCTTAAGCCTCGCTGCGTACCATTCGTTGTCTAAATCGTCTGCCGTATTGTTTCCGCCTCGATTTTCGCACCGTTCCCCTTCGGTACCGATTAAAGGATTTGGATAGGTGTTCAAAACAACTGGCACAGATCGGTGTCCCATCATGAGATTCATTGCTACACCAAGCGCCTGAAACCGCTTGGGTAATTCTTTTATTCGAATATCTGCCGGTATGGTGCTTGGATTGGGGCATGGTTCATCGGCTCGTGAATAGATGCATACAGCTCCTGTTTTTTCCTGGCCATAGTTCACAACCCTTTGAGCCAGATTTCCAATAAGAGGCCACCGCGCAAAGCGAGTTTTGTCCGGTAGCAACACCATGGCAATAATGCCGGAAAACCCAATATCGTTACCTCCTATGGACAGAAGAATCTGATCGACATCTTGTAACCCTTTAGGGCACGAGACCAATTCTTGTTTTCTGATCCACTTCCACTGAGTGGGGCCATGGCTAAGCGCTTGGAGTGGCCGTCGGATATCGTTAATCTGCGAGGGCGTCAGAGGCATGAGGCCTTCTCCGCATAATAGCTTTAGAGCAGCGTACAATTGGGAATGAGGGACATCACAATTCGGATCAAAAGCATCCTTAACAGCTCGATCCTTGGGGGCCTTACATTTACCTAACGCATGCCCAGGGGGTAATCGTTGAGGAGCCAATAACCCATCTACAATTTCTGCTCCTGAACAGGCAAAGTGGACAAAAGCGACAACAGAACTCTTATCCTTGGCGGCCTGATGTAATGCGACAAGGTTTTGATACGAATAAAATGACCGGTCGCAACGATTTGACCACCACGTCGCTCCCGAGCGCACATAGTCTTTTACATTTTTCTTTCCGAATGGTGGCCATGCACGTCCGTTCTGCTTCCATGCGGTGGGTTTATCGGGACTGCCTTCTCCAGCGGCATACGAGTCGCCCAAGCCCAAAATAATCCTCAGTCGCGGTTCGACATCAGTCCAGGCGAGTTCGATGCCATTCTGTTGTATCGACAACCTTCCCCCGCTCCAATCTATGTTGTCCCTCTCAATTCCCTCAGTGCATCGTCCATGATGAATCTCCAAATCGTTGATTTTCCACACACAAGTTTCTGTGGATAATTTCTCCTTGGTCTCATTATCAGTCTCGAGGTGCGCTTTCAAAACGAGCTGCTTGGGAGGCTTTACAAAATCTTCTCTGTATGTGCCCTTTGCCTCCATCCATGCGCCAGGATTACTGGAGTATGGAGACTCTAGTGCAGTTATTCTCGTGAGCCAGCTACTCTCATTTTCGCCGTCAGTAAGACGGTACTTCCGGAATAATTCGGTCGCTGCCAGCGGCTCGAGCTTTCCGGATGCTCCGAGAAAATCAAACGCGCGATATCGATTGCCGATTTCCCAATCGATTGTCATTCCAGCATTGCTCACCACAGGAACAATCGCGATACCCATCACGAAAAAAACCCGGGAAAGCAAAGCTAAATAAGTCATATGTCCTTTCCGTAGGATTGTGTTTTACAAACCCTATGGTTACTGCAAAATGTCGTTCTCGTGGCTGAATCCGACTCTGAAGCAGTACCTTATTCATAAATATCTTGGCTGGGAGCGGCGAAAGCCTTGCTGAAGGACGAGAGCAGCATGGGCATCAACCGAGGCCGGAATATGGCTGGATTCGATCGCGCCTAGTGTAAGAACTTAAACCCATATCCATGGTTGGGCGCTAGACTGCCCGCAGGATCATCCGGCTCACTGTGCCTTTAGCGAAGTTGTCTCGTTTCTGCATGAAAGGATCGACTAATATTGCCACCTGAATATTGCACCGCCTTGTCCCTTCTTCTCCTCTTTCGCATTGCCGGCCCATTGAGCCTGCCGACATCCCTCGGTGTCATTCAAACTAATTCCCGAAACATCCTGGTTTCGGACGCCATGATCAGACGTCAGTAGCTTTGGAAATGCATCGTCGCTTGGTCTGAGTAAATCTTCGCGAAACGCTACATCATATTCACTTCGCACATAGGCATCAAATACAACAGGTTCATTCAGGGAGAGGCGCAGTGGGGTGGTATGAAGCGACGATCGTTTTCGCAGGACCTCTGTAACTGCGGCATTTGAGAAACCGATTCGATTGAAGAACTGGTACGTACAGCGTTGAACTTCGGCATCCCAAACCGTAGCCATGCCGAAGACATACTTGAGTGGAATGACAGTCAGATAACTCAATGCGAGGGAATAGCTGTTTGCGACTGTCCCCACTCGACTCACAAGGTCTCCGTTAGCACCCGCCTCAGGGTTAAGAAAAATTTGAAAAGACCGAGGATACCGGGTGTCGACATACGCCTGCCCAATGCTTGGCCCCGCAATACCAAGGATGCGCTGTACGCTATAGCCATGGTTTGCCAAAATGCGGGAGGCTGCGGCGCTCCGCTGAACCCCCCCGCTATGACCGGTTAAAAATAGGTGGTCAAATGGGCCCGTAGGTCCATCCATGATGTATTTCGCCTCGGCATAGCCGGGGCCGTGGGATAAGTTAAACATCGACCAGACAACATCGATCACAGTTCCGTGTTTGTACGGCAGCGAGTACACCTCGTATTGCGGATATGCGTCGTATGTTCGTGCCGCCCAGAGCCCAGTGTCTTGCCCAGCCTCGTCGCCGCCATAAATCCCACGTGAGATAAAGATCTGTCTATTAACTCTGTCAGGAGATAAATCGCGATCCCGATGTTCGGGGCCGGTATTAATCTGAAACACCTGGCCGACGAGGGGTAGTTCTGACAGGAGCCGCTGTATGGCCCATGGAGGGAACATCCCATAACTGGGTAGATTGCTTGGATCCAGTTCGACCTGGAGGGTCTTCCATGCATTAACGGCATTTGTGATTGGATACTGATAAAAAGGATCTCGCCCTCCTAAGAGTCCTTCGATTGAACTTAACGGCATCTTTGCCAGTTCCAAAGCCGCATTCTTCATGCCAATTGCGATAGCAATTGGGTACCCAGTCACCCCTTTGGCGATGCTGACCCAATCTCTCGCACATTCCTTTTGTTTGCTGACGCTGACAATGGTTTTCAGCCCAGCCTCAGGTGATTTCGCGGTGCACTCATCGAGAGGGTGCGCTCCTGTTTCCAAAGGTTTTCCGCCTGAGTAATAAGTAATTGCCTGGCTCGCGTCTTTCTCGTTTTTAGGTGGTGGCGATTGCTTCGTCGGTGGAGGACCGGCAAGTTGCTGGTGGGTTGGGGTGAAGGGCTGAGGGTTTGCTTCATTGGCATACGTGAGGATATAGCCCAGAAATCGGGTCTGCAGTTCGCTATCAGATTCCGGTCCCTGGCCTTGTTCGAAGTAAAACATAATGCCATACCGAACTTCTGTGAACTCTTTGTCCCAGGGCAATTCATAGCCCAATACAAGAAAGTGCTGTGGTGATGGTGAACTACAGCTGGGCGCGGCATTTCTGATGCAGTCGACTCTTTTCATGAGTGCCGGCCAGTCTTCTACCTTGAGATAGGGAATGACTTTGTAGAGCGTCGCGGTCTCCATGCACTTTCCTGAAGGATATCCGCACCACTGTGATCGTTCACCTTTGCCCGGCACATTGTCATTCGGGACAATATGGTGTTGTGTCGTAATTTTCTGAATGCTTTCAAGAGACCGTAGATACTCCTGCAATCGATCTAGATCCTCATCGGGGTCTGCCCCATTCAAAGAATATCGAACAGACCATTTGCTATAAATACTCTTTTTGCTACGTGGACAGCGGTCTCGGTCGAGTTTGATGATTCGAGAGTCAATCAAATGCTCAAACTTTGTCTGAAACTTGCGCAATGTCCAAGCGTTCGTTTCAGATGGTGGCGATGAAATATCGAAAGTGAGATCCTTTACCCAGTCAGCTGGCTGAGGTTGCAAATCTTCTGCGGGGAAATATTGAGGATTTAATGTCTGCTCGACCAATTCATTGAGGTTAATCAGGCATGAAATTCCGGATGTAGGAGGTTCGCCAGGTGCTATCGACAGGTAATACTTTGGATCCTGGCCAGCACATGCCGTCACCATCGTAAGAGCAAGAAGACCTACTGCGAGATTCTTTGTCAGCATAGATAGTCCCTATAAAAAAACAGCGGCTCGGCCGACGAGCTGGTAATGGTAGGGGAATCTTCCATCGATAGTGGTTCTCTCAGGTTCTGCGCCGTATCAAAATTTAAACGGCCTTTGTCTCAAATCCCACGCTGGCAATGCTGTTACGACGAAGATTTGTCTCGAACACAGACTGAGGCCCTGATTGAGGCAGCCAAGATCGGCACACTTCTTCTCGATGAGAAAGGCAGGAACGCCAACAGCGAGTGGCGCGTTCCCGAATCACCTTCAGCAGTGTACTGTTGCGCGGTTCAAGCAGTGGCAACAGCGGGGAGCTGTCGATAAAGCCAGGCGCCTCTTGACCACTGTATACTCGGGCCGCTTGGTGCACTTTTCCCTCTCTAGGAAGTTGCGCTAAAAGAACCCAAATGATAAGAGGGCCATCACTCCGACCAAGGTTCTGTCCTTATAAAGGACTTGCGTCTGGCCGGATGGAAGATGCTGACCATCGGAAAAACCATCTGCTAATGTTTTCGAGTTAGGTTCGACCGTCGCACCAATGCCAAAATTCCAACTTCTAGCATCGCCCGCTTCGGTGTTGTACTTGAATCCCCACATCAACCCAGCAGCGATAGACTGTATGACTTGATCGGTGCCAGGCTGCAAGGCGACAAAGGGGCCAGCTCCCCACCCCCTTGTCTTCATGCAGAACGCTGGAATGAATAAGAAACAGAAATCTGTCGGGTCCTGACCCGCCTGAGTTCGAGGCGTGAAAAAGTAGTGGCTCTCAAGCATGACCCTAGGAATCGCATTTGCCTCACCATCGATTCTGACGATGCCATTGGGATCTACACTTGCCGATCTAATTCTGTCCCGTCCCAACGTTTGTGTGTAGGAAACTCCAACACCGAAATGGAGGCCCGCAAATGTCTGCCGCGTGGGTTCTCCAATTTGGTGTTCTGTTTCTGTTGTGACTGTTTTCGATTCTGACGGTTCACTGACACCATCTGCATTCTTCGCCTTGATGCGGTATGTGTAGCTGGTGCCGGGACTTAGCCGTTCCTCGATAACGGTCGTTTCAGTCGTACGCTTAACGTCTACAAACGCGATGCAGCGTGCACCCGTGCAGCTCTCAATTAGGTACTCTGGATCGCCGCCCCCTGCGGGGGCCTTCCATCTCAGCGTGACGCTGTTGCCAGCGACCTTTACCTCTAGATCTCTCGGTGCGCTAGGTGTGGCGCTGATTGAATTAGGTGGGGATCCCAGTAAAAGTTCTAGGAGCGCCACTAAGAATATCAGTCTTTTCATTTGAAATATCCCTTTTGTGATTCGTGAAACGCATATGTTAATTGTCAATCTACGTGATGCAACGCAGTTTAAACTATTACGATAAGTTATCGACGAGTGCAATAGAGGAAATGTCCATCGTTGTAGTGCTTAGACGAACCTAGATGTACGTATTAATATAGGATTATGATCGGCATGGAACAAAGGTTTTAGGCCCGAAGGTTGGAGCCCTGCGCTAGCAGGGGTGAACTCTAATAGTTGGTATGCAAATGCACGTATGTTCACGTGAATAGTGAATAGGCAATAGCGAGATGTGGCGTTACCCCTCTTCTCCGTGCCTAATGCTACCTCTAGAGTTAGAGTCTTTGCGATAAGCGTCTCACCATTGGCCTGAGTTTGGAGAGGGGGAGTCATGACACGTGCTGCCAGGTTGAGGACAGACTATGGCCGTACTCAAGAAGCCCTGGAGGCGAGCTTGCGACAGCAAGTCACCGGGAGGCACATTTGACATCTGTAAAAATGGGGATTGAAGAGTCTATTAGCCATTCCCGCACTTGTTGGCGCGCTCGCTTCGACAGCTCTCCTATTTGTCCAATCGTGTCTCGCTCTCCGATCAGCGTGCTGTGAGCTCTGGCTGCCGTGCCGTTGTATTCATAATCCTTTGCGCATATTTCAGCCTCAGTGAATCGACCTCGAAATTTGCTCTGTAAGGTATTCATCTTTTCTGGGTGCGATATCCTATCTGTCTCAAATCTCAGACCGAGGATCTTGGCCTTGCTACCCACAGCCAAGTCCTCCTCGTTCTTCGATAGGCCTAGCGATTTGTGATCATGATCCGTATACCACCAAAATTTCATGGGTAACGCGGGTTGCGAGACAACAACAGCCTCGATATTCTCATCAATATCCCCATTCGCCTTGCTCAGAAGGGCGAGTGGGAGCGCGCCTGTCATGCAGTTGCCAATGATTCGCAATCTCTTGGTTCTGTCTTGGGCTTGGATCTCTGCGGCAACCTCTCGAAGCCAACTCACGATGGGAGCACTGCCATCTGATGGAACACCCCATTCCCCGTGAGGGAAGAAGTTTATAAATCCATTAAACCAGTAAGCCTTGAAGCCGCTCCGACCCGACTCCTCCCCCTTCGTCCCAAACAGCATTGGGATGTAGACGGTGAAATCCTTGGAAAGCTCGGTAGCATATCTAAAGGTCTCTGGAGTCAATCCATTCAGTTCGTGGAGTAGTAATAGTGGCGGCTTGGACCGTTCTCCCTCTAAGCAAAAGACAGAATGTGTAATGCCTACTTTTGACAATGGCTTGCCGAAGCACTGTTTCCATTCAGACCAATCCTCCCGCTCATTATCAGGAGCATACCACCACAGTTGGAGCGCGCCACAGCCGGCTTGCAGGAGAAGCACAGCAATCACAATGCTCTTCAGAATGTGCTTCAACGCTACTCTCATATCTCCTCCGTATTTATCCGTCTCTGCAGTGGTCTGGTTTGCGTCACTTTCCTTGCTAGCTTGAATCTTGGTGCGGGTAGCAATATCACAAAAAAGCCTTAATGGCTCGCACTATAAATGCTGGTATTTGAGTATATGTACATATCATGCAAAATATGGTAGTGACCCGGTTGTAGATTATTGGTGCGTTAGACCCCACGGGTGCGAGTCAAACCTGGGAGAGGTAGATGGGGCGGTTTCTTGCCGTCATAGTTGTGGGCTTGCTATCGGCAGGCTGTGCAGGCTTTTGGGGAGAGCGTGGGAATTACGCTTGGTGCAATGAGCGATACCTATATAGTAGGAAGCCGCCAGTAGCCAATGCACAACACCTAAGGTTTGCGGATCGCGGGTATCTGTATGCTGTGGCGGGAGCACTTGTTTTACAGGAGGCTGACGTTGAAGGAGATGACTATCATTTTGACCTGCCTTCCAGGATGCGACCGATCGAAGGGCCTTCACAATCGGGAAAGTATGGCTTCGACGTCAAAGCGTTTGATGTATTAGAGGCGTCGACCTCAAACAATATCGAAGAGGTAATTATTGCTTTTGTAGGGTCCAATGATTGGGCCGACTGGCTATGGACCAACTTTCTGCTCTCGAAACAACAACATTCATTGGCGCGAACCTATGTCAAAGAAATTGCCAAGATGAGGCCAGGGAAAAGGATCGTCGTCACTGGATTCTCATTAGGTGGAGCATTAGCCGTGCATGTTACGAAGCATGAAGATACTAAGGATTTTGTTTCGGAGGCGTGGGCCTTTAATCCTAGTCCCAAGACGTGGGTGTCTGGCGAAACCAACAGGAAAATCTGGCTGGGGGCCGCCAGAGGTGAGGTGCTATCTTCTGTTCGCAGCGTATTCTTTAGATGGCTTCCGGGCGTTAACAACATCGGAGCACCACCAGATCAGACAGCCGAAGATTTTTATTTGATTGAGACTAGCGGGATATATGGTCACTTCCGGTGGGTTCTGCCACGAAACATGTTACATATGGCTGACTATCAGAAAGCTCCCAATAACATTCCGCTGAGTACAGAGCCTCTGGAGATCCTTAAACGCTCAAGATTTTCTATCTGTAAGAAAGTGTTAGAGGATTCGCGTCCTGAGTCATGATTCACTTTACCAGATTGTTCTTCGAACTCCGTCTCTCGGGTTAAGCAGGAGTGCTGAGCTCTCTAAGACGAAAGATGCGTGAGAAATTATCAGCCAAATGTGGCAGCACGCCCAGGAAGAGTCGGTTACTTTTTGGCCACGACATAGCTGGGTTAAAAGAACCGCGAGGAGATATCTGAATTCGTAAAGTGCATCCTGGACGTCGTTACGGGAAAGTCAGCCACTGATTTACGAGCAGGCAGAAATTAACGACTCATTTTGAAATTGGTTTGGACCACTGAGTTTAGAGAGAGCTTATGTTGGAGCGTATGTTGCTTTCGTGTCCCTCGAAGATATTGCGCGTATGTTTCCTCCTAACGCTATCGGTGCAGCTTTTCGGATGTGAGAGCCTTATCCATCCATCGTTGGAACCGTTCACTAAGTACGAGCTGAAGCCCTCGGATGTCTCGATGAAGGCTATTCACGCTCGGTTCTTCGGTGCCACGACAATTCAAATTGATGATGGCGAAACGGCCATTATGATAGATGGGTTTTTCTCGCGGCCTGGGTTGGCGCAGCTCTTATTTAGCAACATAGAGCCCGATCAATCTAGGATCGTTGCTGCGCTGAAGCGTGGCAATGTTTCACGCCTCGCAGCTGTGCTCGTGGCACACTCGCACTATGACCATGCCATGGATTCGGCCATGGTTGCCGACAGGACAGAGGCTATGCTAGTTGGGAGTCACTCGACCATTAACATTGGCCGAGGGTACAAGGAATGGTCTCCAGAGCGTATTCACATTCCTCAATGCACCGACATGCTCTCATTAGGCAAGTTTGAGGTTCAGTTTTTTGAATCGCCTCACTCGCTGGATTTCCCATATCCAGGGCAAATTAATCATCCTCTTCTAACTCCTTCTCCGGTGAGTTCCTACAAAGAGGGCGGCAACTATTCGTTCCTACTCAGGCATGTGATGGGCAACATTTTGATCCATCCTAGCGCAAATTATAAGCGAGACCTATATAAGCACATAAAAGCAAAAGTTGTTTTTCTGAGTATTGGCTTACTAGGTAAGCAACCCGAAAGCTTCGTGCGAGAGTATTGGCAGGAAGTCGTTCGCACCACTGGTGCTAAAATTGTCATTCCGATTCACTGGGACGACTTAAGTCGTCCTCTGGATAAACCCTTGCTTCCGATGCCTTACTTTGCAGACGATTTTGAGGCAGCCATGGGTATATTGCTGAAAATGGCAGATGAGGATGGAGTTGCCGTACAATTCATGCCTCTATTCGATGCCATCGATCTCCTCAAAACCGATCGAGAGTGATTGAAGGTCCAGATCCTTGCGTGTGGTCCTTCCTCTTTTCATACCTTTAGCGCCAATGGGCAATTGCGGTTTCTTATCTAAAACTGCGCTTCATTCTTCTGTCGTGCATCGACTAGCGAGATAAACGCCTGCGTGTTCAAACACTCATCTCGAAATCGGCCGTTGAAACTCTCAATCACTGCATTCTCCACAGGTTTGCCCGGTCGGATGAAATCGAGTTGGACCCCACGGGCATGGGCCCAAGCGTCGAATGCTTTCGCGGTAAATTCGCTTCCATTGTCGACGGTGATCATCTTGGGGTATCCACGCTGTTTGGCCACTCGCTCGAGGGACATCACCACCGTCGTCCCGGTGAGCGTAAAATCCGGTTCGATTAATAGCCTGTGACGACTCCAGTTATCCACGACGGTGAGTGAGCGAAACCGACGACGATCCAGTAACGTGTTCGCCACAAAATCCATGCTCCACCGCTCATTCATTTGGGTGGGGAGTGGGGGCACCACCCGCAGATGGCTTGCCCATTTTCGACGGCGGGTGAGCCGCCCGCTCAGCCCTTCTTCTCGGTAGATCCGGCGCACCCGCTTCCGATTCACCACCCAGCCTTCGCGTCGCAGCATGACGTGCAGGCGGAGCTAGCCAAAGCGTGGGCGGGCTTGGGCCAGTTCCCGCAGCCGCATGCGAATGGCTGTATCGTCCAGCCCATGGTGTCGGTAGTACCACGACGCCCGATTCCACATCAGCAGCCCACACGCTCGCCACACCCGATTGCGAATTGAGCGGTGGCGGCGTGCACTAGCGCACGTTTGCGCGTGGGCTTCAGGCCTTTTGGGGAGCACCTCTTGCAGGAACCCCTTATCCAACGTCAAATCGGCCACGAGCTGCTTGAGTCTGCTGTTCCCTTCCTCTCGTTGTCGCAACCGCCGAATCTCGGCGATGGCCATCTGGCCGTACCGTTTCCGCCAGACGTAGTACGTCAGCCTCGCTGATCCCGAGCTTGCGCGTCACCTCCAGGACCGGGGCCCCTGCGTCAATTTGCCGCAAGGCCGTCGCGATCTGGTCCTCGGAGAACTGGCTCTTCTTCATGACTACCCTCCTGGGTTGGAGGGCCACAGGCTAGCCGGTTTTTCTAGTTTTGGCTGGTCTCGTTTTTCGGGAGGACGTCAGTACAACTATAGGGGGCAAGTCACTCTAGGGTGGACCATAAACATCAAATTCATTAAGGCTCCTGCCATGGAACAGATATAATTGTGGTAGCCATGGAGACTCCTCAAGTCACCATTTCTAGGCGAGCTGCCATAACGTACCTCCTTGCCGCGGCCGCGAGCGTGATACTGCCGCGTTGGCCGATTTTTGGTTCATGGGCCGGCAAATCACCCGCACAGGCGACTGAAATCCAGCTTCCATTCGACGCCAGCCGATCCATCCTAGAGGCACGGTCGAATTTTCATGCCGTCTACGATTCCCCTCACGCCCGAGAGCAATTCTTTCTCTTTTTGCAGCATATTTTTCATCTCTATCCCGAACAGCAGCTCCACAAATTAATCAGCGATTTGACATTGTCCCATGCGACCGATCGAGAAATTTACCAAGCACTTCTCGCCAATCTCGGCTCCATTACTCCAATATTTTCCGCACTCACCTATGGACTCCCAGCGCTGAACAAACAAAAGACGGAAATGGCACGAGAGACAGCCGAGCTGCTTGGAGGCACAACTCGATTGCATGGTTATCTCGAAATCGGAACGCCAGGACGCTATATCCATGGACTCACAAAGGTCTTGTCTATAACAGGACCTGTATTTGTGCTCAACGATATGCCACAAGGATATCGCCCTAACGACATCGCAGAGCGTGGACAACTCATGAGATTGGGAACCTATGTTCCCATGGGGAATTATGAATCATTCTCGCATCGCCTTCCGAAGGCATGCGTGGACCTCGTGACGGTGTTTATTGGATTCCACCATGCTCCACCGCAAGCCAGGCAAGAGTTTCTGGCTTCTATTTGGCATGTTTTGCGACCAGGCGGAGCCCTAATTGTTCGAGATCATGACGTCAACTCTCTAGATATGCGCACGTTTGTCGCGCTCGCGCACGACGTCTTTAATGCTGGGACGAAAATCACATGGGAAGACAATGCCGCCCAAATTAGAAACTTCACCTCTGTCGAAGAACTGTCGGTAGCCCTCGCTACCACAGGATTTACCGTCTCACCGTATCGCCGACTACAAGCACACGATCCGACCCGCAATACCCTCATGCTCTTCACGAAACCTACCTAGGATGGATTATGAATATACGCCTTAGCCGGATACTGATTGCGGCTGTGTGCCTGTCTCTCTGTCTCATGCAGGTCCCCGTCGCAACGGCCGGCCACACAGCGATCGTCAATGATGTCACGCAACTCAACCCAGTCACGGTCGACCGAGTTGTGACACCATACACCGTCGAAGAATTACAGGCTCTTGTGAGACAGCACCACGGGCCTATCTCGATCGGCGGAGGACGTTACAGTATGGGCGGGCAAACCGCCTCAGAACAGACGCTTCACGTGGACATGAGGCAATTAAATCGGATTCTCCGGTTCGATCCGCCCGGCAAGACTATTACCGTCGAAGCCGGCATTACCTGGAGGGCCATTCAGGAAGTCATTGATCGTCACGATCTCTCACTTCAAATTATGCAGTCTTACGCCAATTTCACCGTAGGCGGCTCTCTCAGTGTGAATGTCCATGGTCGCTATATTGGCCATGGGCCCCTCATAGGATCCGTGCAATCTATTACGGTTATTCTTGCCAATGGTGACCGTATTCACGCGAGCCCGACTGAACACAAGGAGATTTTCTACGGGTGCATTGGCGGATATGGAGGGATAGGGATTATCGTAGAGGCCACACTAAGCCTCGCAGACAATCAGTCCGTGAAGCGCCGGGTCGATTATATGACAGTCCAGGACTATCGAGACTATTTCATCCAATCGATCCAGTCCTCCCCAACGGTCATTTTTCATAACGGCGACATTTACCCCCCGAATTATGATCATGTCGCAGCTGTTACGTGGGAAACCACTCAGGAACCCGTCACGGTCAAGGATCGCCTTCAGCCTGCGAATCCCTCTCCATCATGGATGAACCAACTGGGATACTGGTGGCTCTCGGAGGTGTCAGGCGCGCAAACAATACGACGTCTTATCCTTGACCCGATTCGACTCTCTGGCCAATCTGTGGTTTGGCGCAATTACGAAGCCAGCTACGATGTGAGCGAATTGGAGCCGAGGTCGCGCGAACACTCAACATATGTCCTGGAAGAGTATTTTGTCCCGGTCGGACGATTCGATGAATTTGTCCCCAAAATGGCCAATATATTCACGCGTCACCAGGCGAATATTCTCAATGTCTCGATTCGCCACGCGGTTAAAGATCCAGGATCCTTAATGGCATGGGCGCGAGAGGATGTTTTTGCCTTTGTTGTCTATTACAAACAGGGAACAGATCCTGAGTCTCGACGAGAGGTCGGCGAATGGACCCGTGAACTCATCGATGCCGCACTGTCGGTGAATGGGACCTATTACTTGCCCTACCAACTCCATGCGACGGATGCGCAATTTCATCGCGCATACCCCAACGCTGACGCGTATTTTGCCTTGAAGGAACAGCTTGATCCAGAGAATCGCTTTCGGAATAAACTATTAGATCGATACTATCATCCAGGCACCACTAAGCCACTGGTCACTCCAGACGGAAGTGTTATCTCGCTTACACCAGCGACCATCCAGAACATGCGAACACGCGATGAATTTCGCCGACCATTGAATCAAACCTATCTCACTATTCCTGAGTGGTACATCGTTTATAGCGCAGACGAAATCGCATCATTTACCCAACGCCATGCCCCAAGTGAATTCCCGTATCTGGTAAGCATTCGGCAATTTTGGTCTCTCTACCATGGAATCTCTTCGCTCTCGCCTAATCAAGAACCGATCAATTGGGGCGCCCATCTCATGCTTAGTGTGATTGGCGCCAGTTTCACTGCGGAATATTTGATTAAAGGAACCTACGAATCTACGATCGGTGCATTTACCGAGTGGCTCTCGCGTGACGACACTGGTCAGATAGACACACCTGAAGACCGTTTTATTCAGGCGATATCCAAGGAATATGCCGAATATATTCACCAGACTCCCTGGTATGCTTTCCGGTTTCTTCCAAAAATTCCCGAACTATGGCGCACCAGCGGACCGCTCACGCATACAACCCGTCGCCTGGAGCGACGACTGTCCTATACTGCTGAGCTACTTGCTAAGGCAGCATGGGGACAATTTATTGAATGGGCAACTGGGGCAAGTTATGCACCGGAGGAACTGACTATTCACGGTATCGCAATTCTAGACGAATCCGAAAGAACACCATTGAGCGAGTCGATTAAAATCATCGATAACGCGACGTCCAACTCTCTCGCGCAGGACGCAAAGCAACCGGTATGCATCCAAATCCCTCGCTATGAAGGATTCCGAAGGGCGGTAGAGGAGTTGCTCGCACGTCATGCGCAGTTTGTTGATATTGCCGGAAATCAGATAATTGCCGTCACGATCCTAGTTCCAGTCGAATGGCATGATACGCACAATCTTGGGCGTACGATATGGGAATCCCAGCTACCCACTAATCCAACAATGAAGAGAGTTGCTCTCCTAACGCCGATTCCGCGACTTCATTTAACACTCGCCGCCCTCAAAACCGATGACGCGATCCTTGAACATCTTTATGACTTTTAGTCCTCACTGATTGCCGTCGTCTTCAGGGGAGGCGTCACGACGGGCGATCAAACTAGAGTAGGACAAGCATATGCCAAGAAATCTCTCCCACTCGTAATTAAGCACTTCTCTGTCCGCCTTTTCCGACCCTCAAATCATTTTGTGTGCACGTAATATGCCTTGCATCTGTATTTACTCCTAATTTTAACTCCAACTTACCATCCGTAACCATAATGGACCTACGTATAGCATCTACTCCCGCCATTAATTCCAATTCGCATCAAATTGCTACGACTAGCAACCATATCAAGTGTCCTAAGTGACAACTGTCACATTGCGGCAACTACGTGACAGAGCTGTGACAGTATGTGTGATAGCTGATAGCGCATAGCGAGTGCGTTAAACCTATACCATCATCTGCAGCATTTGCAGTTTCTTGCATAGCCTTCATGTGAATTCAACTCGCCCTGGTCGTCACTTTTCGAACGTCACATCGCATTATAAATAGAATTACTCATGGCACTTGCAAGGAATGGAAGATGTAGATGTTTCGCCTGATTAGGCTAACGATGGCTGACTTGCGAATACAGGCATGCAAAATGCTCTATGTCCCCGCGATAGCAACAGAGTTCCGAACTAACGGTTCTTGCGATGAGATGACTGCATGGCTTCAGAGTCGTCAGAGGGACAAAGCACCAAGCAAGTGGTTGCGCGATATGCGAACTACTTCGAAATCGGACACAACGCCGCCGAGTTTTTCGTGGATTTCGGACAAGCCTACTCACACTCGGAGGAGTGTCAGGTTCACACGCGTATCGTTACAAGCCCACTATATGCCAGAGCGCTTCAGCGGCTCTTGGCAAAAGCGATAACCCTGCATGAGCAAGCGTATGGAGAAATTCGCGAGGACTTATCGGATCACAAAGACTGAAAACGAAGGAAGCTCAGGCACGGAGTGGGGCGCTGCGAGGGAAGGAGGTGAAACATAATTAACAAGGTCGGTCATGGAACTGAAGTGTCAGAAATTCTGTCTAATTAAACCAATGAAACAGATCCATTCACACTCTGGCTCTCGAACTCACAGGAGGTGCCAAAATGGTCATGCTCAGAATGCTTAAATTCGTTACAATCATTTTTATCCTGACACAACCCCTCATCAGCAGTGCTGAGCCTAATGGTTATCCTATAGAACCATCAATTGATAGAGCCGGCGGTGATTATAAGAACTTTGATCTTCCGTCGGATGCTCGCGCACAAGACTGTCAATCTCGATGCTACAAGGAGGATCGCTGCCAGGCCTATACATATGTGAAACCAGGCATCCAGAACCCGACAGCTCCACGGTGCTGGCTTAAGGAATCAGTGCCAACAACGACGTTAAACGATTGCTGCACTTCAGGACTGAAGGTGCTTGATTCTTCATTGGTACATACTGACCTGGAAGCCAATCATCACATGTGGACTCAGGCTCATCTTGATATGGCTACTGGCACGTTGACTGCTAACACACGTACAGCTACTTTTACATTGTTTGGAGGATACCGTGGAGCAGTTCAGATTGCATTAGTAGACAGCACAGGTTTTGTCTACACCATATCTCATGTCGAAAGATTCGGTGTTGACGGTAAGTGGATAGGAACAAATGATAGAACCGAGGTATGGACACATCAATTCTCTCCAGAGGAATTGAAAAACGTCAGGTACATGCAGATTTTCCATTTCTGGGGTGACAATCCTGCGGAGAATCTAAGTAGATGGCTAAGCGGCGGCAAGCAAGTTGCGGAACTAATCGGCACCTTTCTGTCGTCTCTTGGAAAAAGCGGAGGGACGGGGAAGTAAGTTTTGTTTCATCGGGAGCCACCTTACTGACGGATTGGAGGGGCTGACGCATTCAGTAGGGAGTTCCTTTGCGGATCATCCGAAGTAGGTCACCTCTCCCCTAATAATTTGGTTCATTAATGTCAGGTCGCTTTGTTCATCTGGTGTCAATAGTTTCACGGGGCCACCTGGAACTTTAAAAGTTCAGCCGAAAGGTGGCCCCCCCGGCGTGGTTTGTGGATCGGTAAGTACCGTTGACGGTGGGGCTGGGGCTGCCGGTGACGGTACGGGGGTCAAAGATAAACGCTTGGTAAAAGACATCCAAGCCAATTGAAGATTTGGTAAAGAACCTCTTTTCACCATCGGAGCAAGAAATAAGTCCAAGGAATTTCCCGCCGGCGTGGCAGAGGAATCCCATACCCACTGTCACAACATGGACATCGTTGTCAGGAAAAGCAGGGTCAAAACTGAAATCGGTCACAGGGCTGTGTGAACGACTATAGCCCGTGCGAAATGCCAGATCCCACGCTCGGTTGTCAGCCAGTCTCAACCATTTGTATTCGGTACCGACGTTGACCGTAAACGTACTCTTCCATTGTTGGGGGCTCGGCAAGACGCCACCGTTGGACAACACCACTGTGGCATCACGAATGGCCTGCCACCGAACATAGTCGACATCGACTTCAATCTTCCATTCCCCCTCCTGATCGCTTACGGGCCAGTAGGCGATCCCGCCGGTCCAGACTTCCGGAAGACGAGTCGATGTCGAAGCCTGGGCCACCAATGAGCCGTCGGCCAAGAGAGCGCCCTTCAAGGGCAGGACCGCTTGGCTCCGCCAGATACCGGCGACCGACAATTGGGGCTTGCCATCTTCAGTTCGCCAAGGGGTCAAGAGAAAGCTGGCATTCAACCCTACAGTTGTGCCGGTGCCGTTCAGTTCTATTTCTTTCCTGGGCGAAAATCCCGATCCTGGTGGTGCTTGAAAGCGTCGTTCCGCGTGGCCTTCTCCAAGCAAACCGGTAAAGGTGAAAATGTCGGCACCTAGGCCGACCGATAGCGATTCCGTCAGCTTGTACGCCGCCGTTGGTTTGATGGCAATCAAGGGTAACTGAGCAAATGTCACCGCAGTGGCAAACGGGCCGTCGCCTGGAAATTTTGCTGCGAAGCCGTACAGATTGAGCACGCCTAATCCGACGTTCAAGTCACCCAAAGCAGAAAATCCTAGGTCCTTCAGATTCGCCGTGAGAAAAAACTGTCCCGGTGGTGGCCATCCGACGACCGGACTGCTGTTGGTAACGGAGGCCCCACCTGGACCAGTGAATCTTGTATTGATGCTGAAGAATTGCATTCCTCCGGCGATCTGCAGGCCAGGTAGTTGCGTTATGCCGGCAGGATTGTAGAAGACCGCCGAGGCATTGTTGGCTTGCGCCACGAATGCGTTTCCTTGTGCAATTGCTGCTGCATCTTGAAGGGGATTGCGAAATGCATCGGCATCAGCGGAGCTAGGGAGAGTTAAGAACAGAACAATACACGCCATGCCAATGAGCACAGGGAAGAATTGCCGGTTCATGCAAGGTCGACTCTACCTGAGTTGTCTTAAGGAGTTCAATCTTGACAGACTTGTTTCCGTGAATACCCTATGAGATAAATCCTTCCTGACTTAAGTAAGGAGCCGTATCGTGGCGCGACGAAGGCGAACGAGCAAGTTGATTGGCTTGGCCAAACTGACGCCGCCGATGTTGCCGGTGGTGCTCAAGCGGGCACGGCTCTTTCGACTCCTTGACAAGGCCAGAAAATGCCCACTCACGTGGATCGCCGCGCCGGCAGGGTCGGGGAAGACGACACTGGTTGCCAGTTATCTAAAAGCGCGGCGTCTGCCGGTATTATGGTATAGACTTGATGAGAGCGACGCCGATCCCTCCTCCTTCTTCCACTTTCTGGCTCTAGGTGCCAAGTCGCTGGCACCTAGAGTACGCACCCCGCTGCCAGTGCTGACGCCGGAGTATGTGCTGGGGCTGCCGACCTTCGCACGGCGATTTTTCCAGGAACTTTGTGCGCGTCTGCCTGGCCGCTGCGTCATCGTGATGGACAATTATCACGAGGTGCCGACACCGTCGGTGCTGCATCAATTGTTACCTCATGCCTTCCAGGAATTGCCGGCTCCTATCACCGTCATCGGCATCAGTCGCCACGATCCTCCGCCGCCGATGATTGTGCTGCAGTCGAAACAGGCGATGATGCGGGTCGGTCCAGAGCCGCTGACACTGCTCAAGTCGGAGACCATGGCGCTGGTTCAATTGCATCTCCGTGGGGAGATTGACCGGGAGAGACGGAGGTTTATCGAGGTAGTCCACGATCGGGTGGGAGGCTGGGCTGCCGGGGTGATCCTCACGCTGGAGCATATCAAGAACCAGCACGCGACGGTCGCTGATCGCGTGGGGGATAACCAGGAGACCGTGTTTCCATATCTGGCAAGTGAGATCATGGAACGGCTCACGCCTGACAAACAGCACTTGCTGCTCAACACGTCGGTCTTGTCCGACATCAGCGTGCCGCTGGCGGAACGATTGTCGAACCTGCCGCATGCCGGAGACATCCTCCGGGCACTACATGCCGGACGCTATTTTACCGAGCGCCGCGAGGGATCGGAGCTGTTCTATCGGTATCATCCGCTTTTCCGGGAGTTTCTGCTGCACCGGGCGCAACAGGTCATGGGGCCGATCGAGTTCCGAGCGCTTCAACGGAAGGCAGCGGAGGTGCTCGTCAGCGCCGATCGCATCGAGGACGCAGTGCTACTGTTCCAGGCTGCGGAAGATTGGGAAGGGCTGGTACCGGTCATTCTCGCGCAGGCGAACGGCCTAATCGAGGCAGGGCGCAATCAAACGTTGGAATTATGGATCCGCAGCGTGCCGGAATCGCTGCGCAGCCATATTCCTTGGCTAAATTTCTGGCTGGCGACTACCCGCATGCCGTTCAATCCTGACGAGACATATACTATCTTTGAGCAGGTCTTCGAACAATTTCGCGCATGCGGTGACCATGTTGGCACCCTCGTGGCTTGGTGTGGTGTGGTTCAGAGTGTGCTGTTTGGCTGGGCCGGTATGGGGCGTTTGTCCAAGTGGCTGTCATTATTTCTAGTCATTCATCCGGAAAAGACTCCTTATCCTTCGTTGGAGATAGAATCGCAGGTTGCCACTAGCATGGCCAACGCCATTATCCAATACCAGCCGGATCGCTCGGACACCAGGGTATGGCTTAAAAGGGCGGAGTGGCTTGCTGACTACCTCCCGCCTGCATTGGTCGCCGGGACTCGCTACATATTCGATATTTATTATCTCTGGATTGGCGACATACCATCGGCTGTGGGTGGGTTGGATCAGTTTCAAAGACACCTGCGTAAGCTGCAAGCTGCCACACTGGCATGGATCCTTTATTACATAGAGAAGGCTACTGTTGAATGGTATCAGTTGGAATTTCATCAGTGCCGTGAGACCGTGCGGAAAGCTCGAGTTCTAGCGGATGATTCAGGGATCCATATCTTGGATCACGCCTTGTTTGGTCAGGCTACGTACGCCGAGCTTCTTACCGGAAATCTTGCAATGGCGAACGCCCTTCTGACGGAACAAGCCCCTCTCGTTCAACGGACAGGGGGCGTGTATAGGGCACACTATGAATTTCTCGTGGCGTGGCTCATGTTCCTGCGGAATGATCTTGGGCAGGCTTGGGCGCATATTGATCATTCTGTTAATCTCCTTCGCCAAGAAGGTGACCCAAAGTTCCCCATGGCATTTGCTGGTATCCTCGCAGCGGACATTCTTGATGTGCTCGGTCATAGTGAAGAAGCTGCGCAGTGGCTAAACCGAATCGAGGAAATTGCAGAGCAAATGGAAAGTGATTACCTTAAATTCGGAATGTGGCTGGTCAGCGCTCGGATTGCTTTCGATGGGGGAAACGATACGAGAGGCCACGACGCGCTACAAAAAGCGTTGGCGATTGGCGAAACCCGAGGGTTAATGCAGTACCCCGGGATGAAACCGAACGTGCTTGCCCAGCTTTGCAGCAAAGCTCTGAAAGCCGGGATCGAGGTGTCCTTCGTGCAACGTATGATTAGGAAACATCGGTTGGCTGCTCCGCCGGAGGCGTGGCTGGTCGACACCTGGCCCTGGTTGGTCAAAATTCACACGTTCGGAAAACTCGAGTTGGAAGTTGACGGTTTGTCAATGGAGAAGCGGCGCAAGGCGCCGCATCGCTTGCTGGAATTATTGATTGCCATCATTGCGTTCGGTGGGCAAGACATTCCGGTGGTGCGCTTAGTGGATGCTCTGTGGCCGGATGCGGACGGAGATCAAGCCCAAGAGAACTTTAAAAAATCGATCGCCCGCCTGCGCAAACTGCTTGCGGTCAAGGACGTGATTCTGTTGAAGGACGGCAGGATTTCGCTCAATTGGGATCTCTGTTGGGTCGATGCCCTGGTATTTGACAAGTCAGCTAACCAACATGAAGAGCAAACGATTCGACTTTATAAGGGGCCCTTCTTGGGACATGATGATTTGCCAGCTTGGGCTGAATCACAGCGGAATCAACTACGCACCAAATTTGTCCGCCTTGTGAACCGGCACTGCGACCAAACCATTGAGGCTGGAAAAGTGAAAGAGGCCATTCATTCGCTGGAATGTGCGATCGAAACTGATCCATTAGCTGAACCGCTTTATCAACGACTGCTCTCATTGTCATAGCCCAAGGCCGTGAGGCTGAGGCGCGTTGATACTCCCAGGCCCTGTCCCACGGCCTACAAGCAATGAGCAAAACGGTCTTTCCCCCGCAACCCTCTGACTTGGCCATAGCCTACGACAGTTATGGCCCTGATCCGAAGTAAATCCAATTTGTCCACCAATTTGTCCTCTGCAGGGGTGTATCTCCTTTGCGTAGTAAGAACGACTAGGGGCGGCCCGCAATGAAAGCCCCTAAAATTCGAGGGAGGGGACAATGCTAGGCAGCAGTCAAAAGATTACCGCTATTCGCGAATATCTCACGCAAGTCGCTGGATTCGATAGCAATGTGCTGATTACAGGGGAAACCGGAACCGGAAAGGAATTGGCCGCGGCGATGATTCATGAGCACAGCCGACGATCGGACCGTCCATTTATTAGCCTTAACTGTGCCGCGATCCCGGAAACATTGTTCGAGAGCGAAGTCTTTGGCCATGAAAAAGGGGCTTTTACCGGAGCCACCAGGAAGCAAGTGGGTGTTTTTGCCGAAGCCGGTGGAGGAACGGTCTTCCTAGATGAAATTGGTGATATGCCACTGATGGCCCAATCCAAGATGTTGAGGGTCTTGGAAAACCGAGAGATTCGGAGTATAGGCTCCACTCGTGCGGTTCCGGTGGATGTGCGCGTGGTAGCAGCCACCAATCAGCCCTTGGAAGAACTGGTAGGACAGGGCAGGTTTCGCAGTGATCTCTTTTACAGGCTGAATATCGGCCGGGTCAACCTCCCCCCCCTACGCGAACGCAAGGAAGATATCCCTGGCTTGATTGCACATTTTCTGACCGTCCTCAATGCTCAGATGGGAAGAACGGTAGTAGGCCTGGAACCAGCGGTGCGCGATTCACTGATGGACTACACATGGCCGGGGAATGTGAGAGAACTTAGAAATGTTCTGGAAGCCACGCTTCTGACCACTCAGTCCTCGATGATTGGATTTAAGGACCTCCCTGAGCAATATCGGACAAAGTTCTCTCATGTTCATGCCATGCCCTTACAGGAAAGAGAACGATTAGTATCGGCACTCGTTGCGACCAATTGGAATATCAGTAAGACTGCCCAGCAACTCGACTGGGCCAGGATGACGGTATATCGCAAGATGGAGCATTACAGCCTCGAACGCCCTCGCCCGGTATCGATGGTGAGCATGTGAGAGTCGTTAGCAACAGGTAAACCGCTGGATCATGCTGTAAAAACCTTTAGATGTGTTGTCTGGTCTCCGATGTTCTCTCCGCTTTTTAGCTAGAAACTACTACACAATCCTTCGATTCCCGTCCTCCACATAACTCTTAATAATCTCAATTGTATCAATAACCCAACTGCGCTCTGTCACATCCCACGTTCATAGGACAGGACTGTGACAGTTGATGTGATAGTGGAGGGTGTGCGGTGCTTAAGTGAGAGTTGTGCCAGAATTTCTTCGGAATTGATTCGTCCACACCACTTCTAGCTGACAGCTACTCCAATTAGGACTGTCACTTTCCCCTGTCGCACCAGATTACGTGCAAGTTTTTCGAAGCAGGTGGCTTATAGAAACAATGCATATGTTCAAGCACTTCGATTGAGGAGGCATGCATGTGCGAGATAGGCACGCAATCTGCTTTATGCCTTCTCGCGTGATTACAACGAGTCCTGAATCAACAGTTGCCGGAATGAGATGAGAATAGATGACTTCAGCATTATTGGGCCGACGAGGCGATGAGGGAGTGGAAGTGTTTGATACGCGAATTTCCTTGAGATTGGCCGCAACGCCGTCGGCGGTCATGCTGGATTTTGGACACGCCTACTCACAGACGGAGGACCGACAGTGCAGGAAGCTAAATATGCAGGAGTGGTCATGGCTGCATTCTCTGGTCATGGTGACGCCACACTCAACATAACTACTAATATTAGGTGTGCAACCTACGCAGAGGAGGATGTCTTATGTTGTGTGATTTAGATACGATAAATGGCATTCTAGTTGGCGCTAATACTCTTATTGTCGCGGCAATCGTCCTCTGCGGAATAGCGATTGGACTGAATTTAAACATTTTCACTTTTTGGAGCGCTCCCGTGGCGTTTGGGCTAGCACTGACCTCAGGATTAACCGCAGAGCTTGCTTTATTGCCAGTGACCCAGATGCTTGCCTCTTGTTCGGGTTCGGCTGGTCAGTGTGGCCAGATAGCGAGAGACGCCGCTACAGGTTTTGGTGTCGCTGCCGGTTTTCTGGCGGCGGGAATCGGTGCATCCTACCTTGCTATAGCTACTTCTGCAGTACCAGTCGCCGGGGCTTTTACGATGGCAGTATATGCGACAGGCTTGGCTATCGCTAGCGCGTTTCTTTTCAAGGCAATTCTCATTTTGCGTGAGCTGCAGGCTTGCTTAAATGTACCGGCTCCTTCCACCTCGACAGCAGTTGTTCTGACGGGAGGGGCAGCGGTAGCGCTATCCGCTATCCTGATATTTGCGTTTTTTTTCGCCCCTGGTTTGAACGGCTCCAAGAAAGGCGGGTAGCTAGCGTTGATTGCCCGCTACATCGCTAGTAATCTCTAATCCAGTCCTAAATTGGGAGAATAGACACACAAGGTAGACAAGTAGATCATCATCGGTCGTAGGCGGAGAGGTAACCTGCAACGATAAGACCGGTTTGGAGAATAGCGTGGAAATGGAGAATAGAGGAATCTAGAGGATACTTTTTAGATCAGGTCACGCCGATTTTAAGAAAGCCCCAGAGTTGTTTCGACAAGGGGTGAGTCAGTAGGGAAGGTCACGTTGGACAAAAGAAGACGAGCCTGAATGCATTGAAAGAGTTCTGGTTGAGGAAGGGCTGCGACAGGCTGAACAGGAGTTGATGCGAAGAATTCCCTCAGGGAGCCCTAACACAAATGGCGAATGATCAACTCTTGGTCGTTGCGTGAACTCCTTCATCAAGCGAACTGTGCGAAAGTAGCAGTGCTGGCTCCCGACGTTAGCCACTTCCTGAGACATTTATTGCCGATGTTCCTCCGATTATTTAGCTCTAGCGGCAGGGATAGAGAGTTGAGTCCGGATGTAAGTACTTGAAATTTCGTTGCCGGAATTGACTTCCAATGATTTTGCGAAAAGTCTGCAAGCCGCTGATTTATAAAGAATAAACTAGCCATGGAACGGCCCTTTTAAGGCGAGGGTCCTGGGTTCGAATCCCAGCCGACTCACCATATAAATCAATAAGTTCCGCAGTTCCCCCCTCTGCCGCCCTAGTCTCATAGGACAATCCATAGGACAACGGATAGGCTTTTTCGAGTCCTTCCACGGCGGATCTGAGCTTTCGGTCCCACTCCGGGCCCCCATGAGAATAGTTCGCCGTCATGCCGGGCATGCGATGGCCCAGGAGCGCCTGACGGACTTCGTAATCCACACCGATGCGCTGGAGTCTGGTTGCGAACGTATGCCGCAGGTCATGGAAATGAAGGTCGTGAATTCCGACCCGGCGGCAGGTTTCACTCCAATATTCTTTAAATGCCCGCTGATGAGTCCAACGGCGAAAGACCCGGCCATCGCCAAGAGAGGGAATCTCAGCGCCTAAGGCAAGCATCGCGGTGCGGTTTAACGGCACTTCTTGCGGAGTTCCTTTGATACGACTTGCGGCTGGCGGAAGACAGAGCCAGTACCCATCCTCTCGCTTCTTCACCCACGACCGTTCAATCTCCAGAATTTTTCCTTCTCGCAAGCCGACCGAAACTGCCACTTGGATAATGCGCCACAACTCCTGCCGGCATTCGAGCTTAGTGGGGTCATTCTCCCGCATCTTGCTAATGAGAGAGAGTTCTCCTGGCTCTGCGATCCTGGTTCGTTTTTCTGCGTCCGGCAGCTCGACATGTTTCAGCGGGTTTCTGTCCAGTTTCTCGTAGCGCACGGCCACATTGAGAATCCGATTGAGGACCTGCCATTCACGGCGGACGGTGCCGGCCGTCGCCCCTTCGTCCAATCGGGCTTTCACATATCGGAGCCCATCCTCCGGTTTGAGGGAAGAAAGTGGCTGGTGTCCAAAACGATGACTGCAGGAGAAGTCGTTTCTGACGCAGGCATGGCAGGACAGAATGTGATTCTCCAGAATTCCTTTTGGTCGCGTGCGATCGATGCGCTTTTTCACTTCGAAGGCCTGCCAATACAGCGGCAGGACATCGCGGAGGGTGATGAGCGAACGCGGCTTCTCGTGTTCTTCGT